>Ga0209367_1000271_pt1 | contig 45534 bp, 32 predicted proteins | sample WorMetLIZISLAND2_FD_187412 | JGI IMG/M metagenome (GOLD analysis project Ga0209367, IMG submission 187412) | Marine gutless worms symbiont microbial communities from Max Planck institute for Marine Microbiology, Germany - Olavius geniculatus... ... | reverse complement strand
CAGTAACGGTGCGAGATAAGGCCTAGGTTACTATTAATCACTAATAGGAAATCGTACACTGGCTTTCGATTGGCGCTGAATTCAATGACCTTGGATGACCTTGAACGCCAAAATAGGGGGTTTTACGGATTTTTTTCGTGATATGAGGCTGCGTAAGTCTATATCATTCACAAGGAGGCGCCACCGTCGCCAACGCCACACGCGCCTATGGCCGATGTGTATTATGGTCCCGATGGGCCGAGTCCAAGTGATATGCGATTTTCGAAATTATAACTACTGAACTGGAAATGCTATAGGCTTTCGCGCGTCTCGTGAGCTTTGCTCAAATTTCTTGTTATTTCTGCAACAGTTTTGTTGTCCAGTGTTGATTGGTTTTAGCCATTATTTCACAATAACTTAGGAATGAACTCTGGAAGAGGGTTAAATAAAGTCTACCACTTTACCTTACATCTGTTGCCGTGTGAAATTGAAATGTTCATTGATGCAACTTTTAGTTCATATTAGCGAAATTACACCGAAAATATACCACTTTTTCAACGACTATAAAATGGAGATGTTTATTTAGTAGATTTTTTTATCAGACCCATTCTTTCCCAGCGATAGTGACACCATTTAACGTCATTGCGATCTCGTGCAACGGTTGCACAGCTGAACATTCAAATTCCACAAGGCACCACACTTGAGGTGAGGTGATAGATTTTATTTTGCTTTCTTCAGTTCATCCCAGAATGAAACAGTGAAAGGTCGATTTGAATCGGCTCACATTTGCTACAAAAATAAAAGAGATCCACAGTGCACATAAGCAACAGGCCTACATATGTGTACTGTACTGTGTGCATGTGAAATTATATAAATATTAATTTATTACTTTATTAGTACTGTATGTGTAAGGTTTATCATCAACTGTCAAATTACAACTTGTAACAGCTTACTCAAACGCCAGATAAAAACAAACGCATGCTGCCAGCTAAACATACCAGACGTACATTATGTTCTACAGATTACACACCAGAGTAATGGACCTGCTGAAAACACATGTGGCCTGCAGAACAGATTAAATATGATTATGGACGTCTGACGACTACTTTGCGTGCAGAAACTTTATGCTGACAGCAGAACTGCTGACTGCCGCGGGCAAAGGATGGCCGCATAGTGCACTGCGGTATCATTAGCTCATGCCAATCAGCTGCCACTTCCAAGATTGCAAAGCGTTTCTGCCATGCACAGACGTGCTGACTGATTGTGTGATCTTGACTTTATACTTCTACTTGATAACATTTACAAGGCCTACTTATAGCACTACACATCCAGATTTTATGACACATTTCCTGTTGTACATTAGGCCGTTGTTAGGCCTATATGAAAACAAAACATTCACAGAACGCTTTATTTTGCAGTTTGCACATAATCATGATATCACATAATATGAGTTCACTGTTAAAGCTGCAATTTTTTTGCAACATTTATGCAAATGTTTTATTTCACATGTAATCAAGTTATGTGCCTTGTGACATTTATCCTGAGTTATAGAAATATATTTATCAGTTACTCATGATACGGATTAGGTTAAAATTCGTTTTAGGCTTCTAGAGCCGTTTGTTTTTAGCCGACCGTACTTAAGTAACGGTCGAGCTATTGGCATGGTTGTCATCCGTCCGTCCGTCCGTCATGGATGTACTGTAGCTAAATGGTGCAAGATAGGGCCTAGGTTGCTATTGATCATTGATAGAAAGTCGCATATTGGCTTTCAATTGACATGAAAATCATCGACCTTGGATGACCTTGAAGGTCACTGACAACCAGTACGGTCGGCTACCATAGCGACAGCTGGACTTCTTGTTCAGTTAGGGGACAGGCATGTGACAAGACAAATGGAGAGACATTTTAACAGCACTATACATGCACAATACTTTAAGACAATCCAAAGGAGTCTTAAAGTGACACACCTTAACATAAGTAATTGTGACTCTAATAATAATCACTTAATAACACGAAGAAACAAGAAGCTCATCTATTCCAGAGAAACCACCATACTATGTAAATGCATTTCACATTAAAGTTCACTCTTGTTTCACATCCAAACATTGAACGACCTTGAACGGAATTTCAAAGTCAGAGACATAAGTGACGCTTAGTAACACTGTATATGCTGCAAGGCGTCGAGTGGGATGAAGAATGGAGAGGGATATGAAAGAATATCCCTCCCCAGCCAACTAGAGGGTCTGGAGAAGCATCGTAAGCTTCTCACAAAAAGCAACCGAGAAAAAATTTCTCTTCTATCTTTCCCATCTCTAACTTGTCCTCCTGTCTCATCTCTGCGGGCACCCATGGACGACCTAAAAATGCCACAGAAATGGCCAGCAATGGCGTCAACTATCACAGCATATATCAATTCATAAACAGTGGCAATGTCTCAGAACATGTAAGACAGGCGTCATTAGCACAGACCACTACAGAAACGATTTACACATATTACGTTCACAGGAAAATTAATACATTCGTTTACCACTTCTGATACGTACAGGGTGGGCCAAAAAATGGCACCATTTATTGTACGCCTCATAACTTCACCAAACATTAACCGATTTTCAAAATTCTTTCACTGTCAGAATCAGGAGACAATTTTTAATGAAACAGTCACTATAGATCCCACCACACCTCAAGTGTGACGCTACACTACCTCGTGAAATGTCAGATGACGCACTCAAGCCGGCGACGCCACTGACCAGTTGCGTGATCAACGTTGATTGAGCCTGGAACGTGGCCCCCAAACAACCCAGACTTAAATCCGGTCGATTATGCTGTTCGGGATGCCCTTCAACAGATGGCCTACCAATGTTGACGATTCACGACAGTCAACCAGCTAAAGAAAGCCATTGTCGCTGAGTGGGGCGACGTGCCGCAGCGTTTGGATAATTGCGCCATTGGTCAGTGGCGTCGCCGGCTTCGATGCGTCATCCAGCAGTAAGGCGGACACATTGAAAATTTGATGTGAAAACTGTGAGATGTGATTTTGGACAATAACTGAGACAACAAACACGTTGTTTTTGTTGTTAATTCCTTAAAATGTGTTGTTACAAAAGCCGCCTTGTTTTTAATAATGTTATTCTTAAAACACTGACATTTCACAAGGCAGTGTAGTGACACACTTTGGGTGTGGTTGGATGTATAGTGACAGTTTCATGACAAATAGTCTCCTGATTCTGACACTGAAAGAATTTTGAAAATCGGTTAATATTTTGGTGAAGCTATGAAGCGTACAAAAAATGGTGCCATTTTTGGCCCACCCTGTATGTTTGCACGTTGTTTGCTGACTGCAATTCCAGTGGACAGCTGATCAGGCGGTTTTACAAATGCTATAGAAAAACAAGTAAATAGAATTTAAAATTCTGGATGGTTTGTTTTTTTAGAAACCGAAACTGAACTGACTTTCGGTTTTCCACACCCATAATCAGAAGCTCCCAGCAGACACAGTAAACTGATAGTTTGGAATGGAACTATAATTTGTAACTGCAGCTTAACCACCGATAATGTCTTCATAGTTTAATAGTGTTACCATCACGTGTTTTTCTCCGTCTGAACGGCTGTGATGCAGCAAAACCCCAAACTTATTTTAGCCAACATGCTCAAACGTGCAGAACACAATAAGATGTAACGAAGCAAAAACTGCCGCCATACGTGGATAATTTAATGCCAAAGCATTTTTATACAGCCTGAAAATAGAATGTGGCACAGTTGTGTAGATGCAGCAGTTTACGAATAAAGACGAGAGATTATCTCAAATTGATCAAACACGAAGTCATGTAAGCAAGTAATGAAGCTGAAATAGATGTATGAAACAAATAAGTACGTTTATTAATGTCCACTGTTCAAATCAATAAAATATATTGTCATGCAATGGCAGTTATTACATACATACAACAATAGCACATACATTTTGTAAGTGGTACATTGTGACTAACAAAGGCTGCCCGTTCGGAGCACCATAAAGACAATGTACTTCATTAACAGCTAGCAAAAATCATAACAAACTAAACCCCGACAAGCCTACCTGACATAAACAAAATCAAAACATATCTTCAACAAATTGTACATGTAATTAAAAGAAAAAATCTGAGCTAATGCTCATGAGATGCGCAAGAGCCTATAGCAGTTCCTGTTCACAGGTAATCTTGGTCTATCTCCATCCATTTCGTCGCAATTCACTACTTTGCAGCTAAAAAACGCCACAAAATCACTAAAAACCCTTATTTTTAGGGTTCAAGGTCAATCAAGGTTATCAATGTTGACAATCCTAAGAAGCTCATCGCCTGTGCTTATTATGTTAAGCAGCATGTCTGTGCCTATCTGCAACCATGTTCATGCTAGACAAGCCAGCAGCAGATAAATAACCACCTTTAGAGGGGTACCACTCTGTGACACCCGCGTGCGCAGGCTTCCTTGAACCTAGCGGGTCCAGGCTTGGATTACTAAAATCTACACTGTGAGGCATAAAAACACACCAAAATTTTTTTCATCATAACTTGAAGAAAAGTGATCCAATTTTAATAAGTTTTGCTAAGAATATTTCTGATACAACTGGCCATCAAATGACCGTTTAGTTTCCCACCTCACCCATTGCCGGAAACAACACAATACACCAACAGTGGATCTACAGCATTCTTTCATACAGACCATGAATAGAGTACATGCTCAGGAAATGTTATATAGTGCATCTTGGCATGACTGAAATCAGTAGAATAATTATTACATGTCTGTACACTGTGCAGACAAATGACAATGACCACTGTGAGATTGTAAGTGAAGAAACCGTTACAATGTGAAGTAGGCACGTTGCACAGATACTAAGGAACAGTTCACTAATTAGAAGAAGCACTAGTCCAAACAGCATAAGGGTTAGGGATAGGGTTAGTGATAGGGTTACAAATGAAGATAAACTGCATATTTGGCTTTGACAAACCTTGCCTATAGTGGCCCTTAACTATGGTAGCCCCTAGCTGTGGCATAGTAATTTATAGCCAATTTTGGTCTAATGCCCCTTTGGACCAGCGACCATTCACCAGACACAGTACGGATAAGCTTTAGCCACAGTGACAATTGCTATATTAATACATACACTGTGTTTCATAAAAAAGACCCCTTTATGTTTTTTTTCATAATTCACTCAAATGATGATCAATTTTTACAAAATCAGTACCAGTTGCAGCTGAAGAAATACTAGTTCAAAATATTGCAACAAAATATAGACTACTGCAACGCAGTACTGCACGGCATCACTGACAATCTTCTACAACGACTGCAGTCTGTTCAGAATGCCGCCGCGAGGCTGGTCACATGCACAGGATGATGTGAACATATCACAACCATTTTACGTGAATTACACTGGCTGCCGGTGCGACGCCGTGTCGAGTTCAAGATAGCCACACTGGTGTTCAAGGCATTGAACAATTTGGCGCCTCCATGCCTGGTTGACGATTGCAACTTGGTTGCGACGACACTCGCCGACTACATTCAGCCGCCTCTGTCACTTGTACTGTACAGAGGACAAGGACATGGCTCCGTGACAGATCATTCGCCGTCGCCGGCCCACGAGTCTGGAACAGTTTGTTGGCTGCACTACGAGCCGTAGAGGACTACGAACAGTTTAAAGTGCAACTAAAGACACATTTGTTTGATTGATTGAAACTGCGCCGCCTAGTGACTTCTGCTTTTAGGCGCTGTGTATAAATCCGCTTTATTATTATTACTAAATATTCTTTGCTAGCTGTGACATAACGCTGACATCATAATGTGTCATGGGTACAAGCTTGATAGTCTCAAATGGTGCTGTCAGTTACTACCCTGCTCCAATGGTGAAAAATCTGGTTCACTGATGACAAATTTTTGAAGTTTTACAGTTGCAGCCACAAAAACACACAAAACGATCACATTCACATGTCTGTGGGAATAATTGGATTTTCACATGTTTGGGCAAGACCGTGCACAAGCACACCAAGCTTGCAAAATGGTTGCATTTTTGGATCGCAAGATGCCTAATTTCATGTCCCCATGTTGCTCAGTGCAAACATAATAAACATTTTTCATTAGCAAACCAGATTAAGTTCACCATCGAAGCAGGGCAACAACTGACAGCAGTTGAGACAAGCAAGCTTGTACTCACGACACATTATGACGTCAGCATTACGTCATGACTAGCAAAGAACATTTAATCAACTGCCACATTTTGTTGCATTATTTTGAATTAGTATTTCTTCAGCTACAACTGGTACAAATTTTGCGTAAATTAATCATCATTTGAGTAAATTATGAAAAAAAACAAAAAGGAGTCTTTTTTATGAAACACCATGTACATATGTATTCATATGTACAGATGCATTCACAAAGGCACTGTATGACAGCTAGTGCAAACAAAGAAAGAACTGTTGTCAGGACCACATTCAGCCGTTACTGCGCAGATTACACTGGCTTCGGATGCCAGAACGCGTTTCGTTCCGTCTGGCAGTGCTAGTGTATCGCTGCCTTTATGGCTCTGCACCTGGCTACCTGGCTTCAGATCTTCAGCGCGTGTCACACCTCAACGCATGATGACAACTGCGCTCTTCGACTACATCAGCGCTGGTCGCTCCACGCACTGTGTGTTCTACCATTGGCGACTGCACCTTTCCAGTGACTGCTGCATCGCTCTGGAACAGTTTGCCGGAGTCAGTCCGGTCATCGCCGTCGTTGCAAGTTTTCCGCAGCAGACTGAAAACTGAACTTTTGCCAGGTCTTACAGACAAGACTAAGAACGTCTCATTGCACTGACTACTATTACATGACTTCACTGTTTTAGGCATATTGTTGCGTGTCCTTGTAGTCTTAGGACTTAACACCAAGCCAAAGTTTATTCGTGCTTCATCAACATCATCATCATTTAGTTTTAAAAATTCAGAATAGATCTATTGCTACTTCAGCACTCTTGAGCAACTGAAATTGGATTACATTGATGAGACAGTTCATTACCAGAGCATACACAGTTAAAAGCTTAAGCAGTTAACTACCACAAATATTGTTTTACATCTACCTGTGAACACAATATGCAACAGAACAAAAAAGCACAATTATTGTGCAATTTCAAGTACAAATCCTTTTAGTGCATCACACTGATAAAGGATACAGTACACATGGAGACAAAAAATTCAAAAAGTAACCAAGTACAAAAATTTGAATCCACTAATACAGGGTTCCTACAAATCTTCTATAGCAAAATTCCCCGACTTTTCTCTTACTTTTCCAGTCATGGAATGACAATTTCCCTGACCTTACTGAAACAATAACCTATCACACAAATGTCAGAAATGTCACACTATATCATAAGGTAATGAAACAGTATTAATGAAGCAATACACAAACGACAGAAGCCCTGGTCGGAGGGTCAAGGGGCGAAGCCACCCTGAAGCTGAAACACTTTTAGCTTTAGTATGTTCAAAGGAAGCGGTAAATTTGCCTGCTGCTTAATATTTGGAGACACAAAAAATCACAGAAATCTGCAGTCTGCATGATCCAAGATCATTTTCCCTGACTTTTTAAAAATAATATTTTTCCCTGACCTTTCCCTAACTTTCCCTGACCATACAAATTCTCTGACTTTTTCCAGTTTTCCCTGACCTGTAGGAACCCTGCTAATATTTTTTTGCAAAAAAATTCTCTAACACATCATTCAAATTTCACACTACACAACAAACAAAAAGTTCACTGATGACAATAATGTTTGAAAACCTGTGTTTGTGTTCTTATCTTCCTTTGTCACATAATAATAGCAACACAATTAAAATCCTTGCTCAAGGCCTGTGGGTATAATGCACCACCTGTTCATGCAAAGTATTTCATCAAGCTAAGTACAGTGGTACACAAGTCGTCAAAGAAAAACAATGCTGAAAAACAACACTGCCATAAATGCTGTTGCTCTTGTGAACAGCAATAAATAATATTAGCAGTGGCAGTAGTAGTAATTACTATCCCAATAATGTCCATTCCTGGAAAAAACAAACATACTGCATTTTGATTCATTCTAAGCATCCTTTCACAGAAAATCTGTCATAGTCTGTAAATGCCAAACAGCATATTTACACAAACAACTCAGTGGCAAAAACATGATGAAGCAACATCATCAGTAACATTACAAAAGTTAGTATCACCAATGTCAGTGTACAAAAGGTCACTGACAAATCACAAATAAAGCAAGTTATAGCATCTACAGGGTGGGCCAAAAAATGTGCCACTTTTCTTTTGCCCATAACAACATAGTAAAACTGTTTCAGAAAATAATTTTTTTTTGCATGTGTATCATATTGATTTTTGAAAATTTATATTTCACGTGGTAGTGTAGCAACACAGTTAAGGTGTGGTGGAATATTTAACAACTACGTTATTACTAATTGTGGCAATAAAAAATTTCGAAAATCAGTTAATATTTGGCGAAGATATAGACAAAAGCAAAGTGGCACGTTTTTTATGGCCCACGGTGTATTTAATAAATCACACATTAACAGAATGTATTCAAACTGGAAAAACAAAACTAACCGTAGCTAAAACTACCGCTAACGAACAACTGCTGATGACTTGCAGACACTGCTAACTATGACAGTAATGCTGCCCAAAACAAACTGCCCATGGCACCAGCGATCACAATGACTACATAGATAACCAGACCGGAAGCTGTAAACCAAAGCGGAATATCAAGAACAGACCAGAACAGGACGGCAGGCAACGTGTGATAAACTGATGGTGACTCAGTTAAACATTTGTCTACGGCTTTGTCAGCCACATCAGTGTTCGGCTCCAAGCGGCCAGAAACAGCCGGGTCTGACGAGTAGAAATGCTGCAACATCCTGTGCACAACATAGATCATAAGTAAGTAAGTAAACTGTTTATTGCGCATTGTCACATGTAAAGTAAAGTCCTTCCCGAGCCTTAAGGCCCATTGGACAGCGCTGATCTCCGTTTCCTTAGCCCCCAGCCAGACACCAGTTTTTACACTGTGAGACCACAGATACGGGGCTAGTGTACTGCGCGGTGTGCCTGTTTATGTCCCAGCTTGCGCTGGTACTCATTGCGTCTACTCACAGAGGGATGGCCAGGCTGAGTTGACCTGGGTGGCTGGTTACATACCGGGATGGTCACCCATCCAAGTACTAACTACACCTGATGTTGATTAACTTCGTTGATGCAATCAATGACTCTACCAACTGAGCCAGACCACCACCATTGTCACATGTGCATGCTTACAATAAAAAGACACATTATAAAAACACAAAAACAAGTACAAAACATACACAGAACAAAGCAGTGAGATAATAATGTTGTAAAATAAGCTACATATAATTATACATAGCTTAGACAATAAAATTTTTCTTGTTATATCTGCCAAATGTGAACGTAGTGAAAATTGGAGGAGATTAAGAGATTGGTTTCTGTCCGTGTTTCCGTCATTCCATCATTCTGTGTACATGATGACTCATAATAGCAATGACGTCATTGCACCAACAGCACAAGCAGCAATGCCAACTATTACTTTTCCCTCCCTCCGCGAAGCGGCTCTTCCTTCTCCCTCCCCTTTCCTTGTTGTATCATGTAGGTGTTGTTGTATTTGTGGGTGTAGTAGTAGTAGTAGAAATGTTTAAATCACTTCACTTGGTGGAGATATGCACTCTCACGAGTGCCTTCTAGTTAAAGTTGTATCTAACAAATGGCAATATAAACTCATGTCATCGATCCGGGAAGCTTTTCGTTAAGTGTGTAAATATGATAAAAGCAACGATATCTGGTGCAACTCTAGCAAAAACTCACAGGTTGATATCAGTTACTGAATGCTATACGGATGTTATTTGAACACAATTATTAATGTCTAACTGCAGACATGGTTCAGTGGAATTATCTTCAAGCAAAACTTTGATAATATCACATGCAGACCATGCTCATATGCTAGCCACCTGGCGAGCAACTGCAGAACATTAACTGTACGTAACGACTAATTTTTTTATGACTACAAAGTACAGACAAAATGCTAAGAATACTGATGTAAACAACAATTCCAGCAGCATCATAGGAAGCAGTGGTGCAGGCAAACTTACAGTTTAGTTATTAAAACAATATTAATGATACTTACTTTTCCTTTTCTACAAACTGATCCGAAAGCCACTGTTTGAAGTCATCAGCATCTTTCGGAATGTACTCAATTGGAATTCGCTGGATGTGTATATGAAGTTTCTGGCACTCTCCCAAAATGAACTCTTGACAAATGCAAACAAGATACAGTAAAATATATCACAATAAATTTCCGTTATAAATAAAACTCACTGCATCCATCCACAAATAGCAATTCAGTTTTCAATCACATAATTTGTGCAAAACGTCTCTGTCACAAAATAATGTTCACTGTAACATATGTAGATAAAAGATCCATGTAAGTGTTGGGCAACAAAAAGTTTAATCTAGATACAATCAAAACAATGGCCAAGTTGTTTGACATTAGTGACATCGCTCTATCTCCCATGTTGCTTCGATGGCAAATTGCAATGCAATGCAATGCAAATTTCAACTGAGAGCTTCAATCCAAAAATCACCCCTTCCTTCCTTCCCACAGAAGCACCAGAGCCCCTGTACACGATGGAGCAACAATAAATTGGACTGATCAAGTGTCCCTGCCAAATGGCATATAAATCTGTCTGAAAGTGATAGCAAGCTGATGAGTGTGACAGACCAACAGATCACACATTGGTATCATCTGCTGCAATGGCTTTCACTAATAATGTCTGAAAAAAATCACAGCCAAAAGTAACATCCATTTCGACAAACACAAACTAAGCACAATAATGTATCCTGTAGATACAGAGCCGACAATGGCCCGACATGACAGCACACCTCTTAGAGATGGTGCAGCAGCATGAACAGTCAAGTTGTCATTGGATGTAGATTGGAGAGTGCTGGAATACGCAATTGTAACATCATAAAAAGCATCAGCGCAGGTGCGCAGATGCTCGGCACACAGCCACAAACCTTTGGAACGAGGCGTCAACACATGATGAAACACTGGAAGACCTACAGCACCCACACAAAACAATAGCAAACAATGAATATCATTCAAAAATATAAAAAAATACTAGATCTGCCATTAATTTTTTCAACGCATGCGTTAACGCATTAATAATACATCATTAATATTCCCGATATTTTTGTGGACTGCATTGACAGGGTGACTGGAATGAAGCCCACGAAGTCATGCCTGTGTTGCAGGACCATGACAGCAGTGATAAAATGGCAACAAAACAATTTCTAATTACTTGAATATTATTTGATCATCAAATAACCACAGTTTAGTGCAATATTGAAATTCCTGCTTCACAAAATTTAGTAAATTTATGTATGTGCATTAATTTTTTTAATGTGCAATAATTTATTAACGCATTGACAGCTCTAAAATACGTACCTCATTAACAGATAGCAATGTCTTGAATACAATGTGAGCATTAAATTTATATCACACATCATCATGAAGCAACTGTTTTGCACAGAATCATCTTTACTGCACTGAGCATGCAGTAGATATACCAACAAGTAATAAAACAAGTAGTAAGGGATGAAGGCCTGGTATGTCTGCTAGCTGCAAACCGCGGGTCCAACTGTTCGCTAACACGGGCAATGGATGGCCGCACAGTGCACTGCAGTATCATTAGCTAAAGCTGCCACTTCCAAGATTGTAAAGCACCTCTGGTCTTGAGTCCATCTCATGTAAGAAGCGCTATAGCAAGTACTGGACTTTACCTTTACCTTAAAACCAACAAATAATAAAAATTCAGCTAACAATACATGTTACTATCCAGTAAGTACCAGCAAGAAGCATGCATTTATGACACCAATTTCTATTTAATGCAGTTTGTCACTAGAATTAAATGCGTAGCATGATCACTGCACAACACTAAAGCAACTTAGACAATAATCTATTAGAATATAATACAAAATAACAAATGTGTAGTCAGTGTGATAACAGAACATATAATAAATACCACGGCTGTTGGCAAATTCCTGGCTGTTTTGGATTACATGAGGTAGCCGTGGATTGTACCTCGTGCCTTCGGGAAACACCACCATCCAAAACTGAATTCAAATAACGACAAATAATACAAATAAAAAGCTCTACAGTGCTGACACATGTACAGTACATCAAGTGATGTAATGCCAAGAGTAAACATGCATTTATAAAAAAATATACAACACAATAATTTCACCCCGTAACGACATGACACAGCATAATTAAATTGCATATACAGTGCTGCAAGTTACCCAGTCCAATGCGTCCATACACAATTTTATAATTTGGAGCATCATTCACACAATTAATACACATGCATACATTAGTGTTCATGTTCAATAGTTAATAGTACAAAGTTTTGAAATCATTGCTGAAAAAAATTAAAATTATTAAATTTCAGTAAATGTTTGACTACACTTGGCGCAACAGTATGTCTGGTGTTTTTTTGGAGTTGTCGCTGCCAACGTTAGATACTGTGGTCCATAACTCTCGTGTTCTTTTTGCTAAACAGTGTTCTAGGTCAAGTAATAAGATTGTTCAGTGGTTCTTAACCACACATGTGTATTAGTGTTTTATTTTTCTCTTTTATCACTTTTTATTATACATTTGTAGTTGTGTAGTTCTACGGACCTTATACGTCTGAATTAAACTGGATTGATTGATTGATTGATTGAAAATAACACCATTCTTCAGTGTGATACAACGTAAGAGCAGTGCTGCTGAGCATCAGTCAAATTAATGGCGGGAACCATTGAGTGCTTTTGAATATTTACTCCAAGTCTAAGAAAAAGTGCATGAGCTCACTAATGCTTTGTAATTGCGTGATCTGTGAGCAAATGGTATACTGGGAAAAAGTACTGTCCCACATGCTCTGTCCTTTCTCTGGTCACACAGCAAAACCCTGTAGACGCTCAGACCATCGTAAGCCAAGCCGAGTCAGTTGTTACAGAAATGTGATGCTAATTAATAGCTATGTGAACTAACTGGTTAAAAACCAGAAACTGACAGCAAGGCACTAGCCCAAAGCACAGGTGACGTCCAAGCCACAAGACTCAGCTTTGCTATATCAGACAGCCAACTGAACAGCACTCCACTTAACTATGCTGTCAAAGTCTCAAAATCATGAGTAAGTTTGGTGCTAAAATCATATTTAACACACCGGAGTGTGATGTTTTGCCAACTCATCCAGCTGGTCCTGTGCCTGGTTTGCATGAAACCGTCCACTCCGTCTCACATAGACACAACTGTGCTGTACGCAGAAACACAAAAGACAAACCAGTCTGCAGCAGAATCAATATGAAAACACTGCTTCACTAATGACAACTAGATCCTGGTGAAGAACTGAGTCCTAAAGTTAATTGTTCAGTTTCAAAAATACTATCAAAAACTAATTTTGCCATCTGCAACAGCAACAACCTAGTAATCAAACTTTGCACTTAAGCAATGGCACAACAATAAATGATTCACTGAATCAGTCAATCAAAAAAACGTATAGCATCACCTACACAGTCCAAAAATGCAGCACGTAAAAAACGAAGACACTAAGCCTAAACAATATAATGTTAAGCGATTAAGAAACTGAAGATGATGAATTATTTCTAATCTAAATGGTTAAATAAACTGCACTTGAAAATAATATTCTGTTCCACAAGTAAAGAACATCAGCCCACCTGTCGGAAATAAGCACCATAAAATGGAAGGTATTTCAGGGAATCTTTCAAAACGTAGCGAATATGTCCGATGCTACCTTGTCGAATTGCTAGCATATTGGCAATCATCCAATCAACTGTAACACACAAAATGTGCAAAATATAAAAAAACCACCATTAAAATAAAAATAATTTGTGACAACTTGCACAATCGCGAACTGCCCTGTAATCAGCACTTCATCCCACAACAATGCATCAAAGCCATCCACTGTCACCTGCATAGATCTAAAAGACATTCGCTGAGTTTTATGACAAACAAACCATGCAACAGCAAAATTATTAGGCTAAAATCTATCCTTACAACTCAGTTCGACCTGCATCCTGTTCTATATGTCGCTGTGACATGTCACCCCAGCGTTGACAGAATGTCCTACATGTCTCCCGAATCCAAGAGGTGACCAAACTTGTATCGGCAACATGTATCTTACAGAGTCCAAAACTGACTTGTTTCTATTACAGCTGTCAAAAAGTTAATTTTTTAAATGCATTAATTAACGCATTATTAAAGCACCCGAGCCTGTCGAGAGGGAGAGTAGGGGGGTAAGTTACCCCAGGCCCCGTGACGTTTGGGGGGGTCGCCTGACATTTTAAACGTATAATCAACAATAACTGCCATCATAGCTAGCATAGAAATCTATTAGCCTGTCATTGGAATAATTATTCATTTACAGTAACGATGGAATGGCAACTACAGTTTAGTTACTTGAATTCATTTGACTGTCAAATAACCACAGTTTAATGAAATATTGGAACTTTTGCTTCACAGAATTTGGTAAATTAACATAAATTTATGTATGCACGTTAATTTTTTTAACGCGCGTTAATTTATTTAACGCATGTTAATTTATTAACGCATCAACGCGTTAATTAGTGCGTTAATTTGACAGTTCTAGTTTCCATGTGTATTCAGAACATTTTACAATAACCTTTTACACACACAGAAAGCTCTACATGTTGCTTTCTACATATAAAGCATTTATTACATGAATTGCACAATATCACATCCATGTTTTCCTAATGATAAGCATAATCCACAATGACTGCAATAAATGTAGAGAAACTTACCAAATGAAAACGGAACGCCTTTTTGGCATTTATCACTGCTTAACTCAAAACGTTTCTTAAAGCAAGCCTATGCTGCTAGCAATATCACACAAAATCTCACCGGAAGACTGATGATTACAGATGAAAATGACATTTTCTTTCTGTTTAGAAATAGCATCGATATCTCCAGAATAAATAAGCTGCAGAAACACAATGACTCAAATGGTGTATTAACATTTGAGCACTACAAAATGACTAACATTAGTAAACTACTGCATACTGCATGGAATTCACATAAGTATTGACATTTTTAATCAACAACATCTTAGGTACGATAATGTGACACACGAATTGCAAATAAAAGAATATAAACGATGTTAGTAAAAATTTCCCTATCGGCGCAGAACATTACTTCAGTGCCAAATCATAAGTGTTTTTTATTAAGCAACTCACCCACCTCAACACCAGAGCAATTCTGGCAGAAGAATAAAACCATCTTTTGATACAGCGAATAAAGAAAGTCATCTCCTGACTCGTAAACTGAGCGAGGAAAAGGAAGACTGATGCATTTCCAGACAAACCACAGTGCAAAGTAGACTGGACCAGTGCCCAGCATACACCAGGCAGCGAAGATCAGCCACAACCACTTCAACAGAGGAACTTCTGCCATTATGCCAGGGCAGAATGAACAAAAGCGACGATCTGAAGATCAAATTTGCACCTCTGAACAATCAGTAACTCGATGTCAAAATGTTGGCCTACAGAAAAACACACTGCACATTCATTTCGATCACCCTCAAAAGTTTTGTTCTGCAAGATGCAAAACAAGTAATTTGAGCAAAGCTCGTGAGATGCATGACAAACTCAGCAGTTCCTGTTCGCACATTATCTTGGTCTATCTATAACCATTTTGTCGCAATTCACTCTTGAAATGTGTGCTGCAGGCAAAAATTGCGAAAAATTCACCCAAACCCCCTCTTTTGGAAGTTCAAGGTCGTTCGAGGTCATCTATGTTGATAAAACTCAAAAGAAGTGCTTGTTATGACAAGCAACACGTCTGTACATATCTGCAACTGTTTTCACACTAGACGAGCCAATAGCAGCGAAATAACCTTTTTCTAGGAGGGGGTACCCCTCTTTGAAGCGTCATTCAAAAGAAACCACTTTCACCCAGGAGTACAAAATTTTGTCACAAAAAAGTCCTTGTGGTAGCCCATAGTAAAAATTTCATAATCCTAGCTTGCACCATTTTGATACAGATCAAAAGTGTGACAGATGGGTGGACGAGCTGACAGACACCTGCATGACAGCTAAGACGTGCGTGTTTTGTGGCTGCAACTGTAAAATTTGTCATCAGCGAACCAAATTTTTCACCATCAGAGCAGAGTAGCAACTGACAGCACCAGTTGAGACTAGCAAGTTTGTACCTGTGACATGTTATGACGTCAGCATTACGTCAGGTCTAGCAAAGAATATTTAATCAAGTGCCATATTTTGTTGCAATATTTTGAACTAGTATTTCTTCAGCTACAATGGTACAAATTTTGTGCAAATTGGTTATCATTTGAGTGAATTATGAAAAAAAACAAAAAGAGTCCTTTTTATGAAACACCATGTATATACTTCACTCACCATCTCTTCATACAGAGATAAAAGAAAGCTATCTCCTGATTCACAAATGTAGCCAAAAAAGATAATCATATCCGAAAATGCGGTAACAAGCCACACAAATCCAAGTAACATAAACGGCAACTATAGGGCTGAATAAGCCAGTCAGCTCAGCTCCACAGATTCAATCTACCCATGTAATTCTGGCCTATCCCAGCATAATGAAGAGCAAAATGCACAATAATTATGACTAGTGGGTAAATTTAAATTCAGCAAATTGGAATTTGGCAAAATGAAGAGGAACTGGTTTCACTACTCCCTGACATGCCGACAGACCTACATACCAGATCACCGCACTGCACTGGTGCCATCCTCCAACTGTCCCATGCTAGCCGCAGTGATCTGCAGATGTGATACCTAAGAAAGTCAGCTACGCTGCAGAGAGTGGCGTCCATTGTTTGCACTTTGACATGTTGCCACTATCCGCCTGGTCTGTCTCTGCAACTGAGTTTTATATTGGCTGGCCAGTCAAAATTTGCTGGTCACTAACTGGATCCTACAACAGTGGTGGCAGGTGGTGGGGGCTGGTTATGATCACCGATCGGTGAAAATAACCAAGAAGGTTAGAATCACCGATCGGTGATTCTAACCTTCTATGCTAAAATCACAGATTTGTTAGAGCTACTATGCAATGCCAAAATTACTGATCTGTGAAAATAAATGACCAGCGATCAGCCATACTATTATTGTCCAATACATATAGTGTCGTTGCCATTTGTGGTTAACTAAAGTAAGTAATACAAAACTTAGCAAAAATCAAGGTCTTGTTTAATCATAATTATACAGACTATCTTCACCATTACACAGATGCCTGGTATTGGCATTTGCTGAGGTTCGAAAAGAGGTATCTAATATCCATAATCCTACTATTTATAAAACCGTCAATTTTAGGCCCCTAGGTCTTGATTTTTGTCGGCCTACATGGTTACATGTTGGCCTACACGACTGGTTCACGGCGTGAAGTCAAATCAACAAAGTTTTCTGTGGCAGGCATAGGTAACACTGGGCCACTTTAAATTACTCGTGAGCAAAAATAAAGCGAAAAACCCACCAACTTTGTTTTAGTTATCGACTAATAAGACGAAGTAGTGTGCAAAAAAGTAATTTAGAATGCAGTGATCCGAGGACAGGTTGGTAACCTCTGGCCAAATGTCGTACATGGCAGATGAGGATGAAGCACTTGTAACAACGGACAACGCCCAAGTCCATGAAGCTGATAAAAACTGCGCGGTCTTGTGGCCAGTCCTGGGTCTGTCGGTGTCAGGAAATAGTGAGACTACGAAGAGTGACTACGAAGCTAGCAAACTGGATTTCTGTAGATAAAACATTTAAAGCCACACAACTGGCAAGAAAACATAATTAAGAATAAAATAGTAAACAAAATACACGCACTATTATCGTACACCACAATTCACAACTCGAAAAATAAAATACATACAAATGTAAACAAACAACCTACTTCCGGTTTAGACCTGTAACGAGCATGTGGGTAACGAGTAAAAAGATTCGAAAATGCTCCATACGTTACTTGAGGTAAATTCACTCGTTTCTTTGCTAGTCTTCTTTTAGTTGCACTTCCGTTGGCGGTGTTTTGTTTTCAACTTGAACATTAGTTGTAATGTTTATTAGAATTTTTGTGCATTGTCGTGTTTGTAATAATAACGAGTGAAACTTGCACATACTTCTGATTATTTTGATACAAAAAATACTTGAAAATATGCAGCATCTGTGGAGATATGCACTTTTCTTTCTGAGGCCGTTTGTTCAGACGGCTTCACGTTGAATCATGCACATCTTTTTACATATAGTTTGCTCTAGCCGGGGACGAGTGAAGTTTACTGGGCGTCATAGGAATACATCTAACCTAGTCTAGTCATAAGCTGCATTCATACCTGAAATCTGAGCGTGTATAACATGGCTACACCTAACCCTAACCCTAAACCCTAACCCTATTGGTAGTTATACGGTATATATGTGAAATAATAGGCGCAATGTATTCGTATGGCACCCAGTAAACTACACACTACCCCTCTAGCCGTTTTCTTGGATAGTCGCATAATGGCGGTGTTTTGTTTTCAACTTGAACATTAGTTGACATTGTAAAGCCCGTCTTGTCATGAGTTTGGCTTTTTCAAGCAGTGCTGTATCAAGTACTTTTTTCTCTATTGTGTAATGTTGCCACTTAATAAATACTATACAATAATTCTAGCGGTAGATCGGCGATCTTGCTGTTAGCACTGGAAAAGTTAGATCGGGTAGGCACATTATTAGGTTCGTGGTAGAACTTATGTTCCTGGTAGTCATAGGACCGTGCCACGACACTGTCACGTATTTAAATCAGGCTTATTCAGTATTATATCAGAGTCCATCTCAAGCCATATCTGTCTCTTTATAACACAGGCTTTAAAATATATTGTTTTTGAATAAATTTGGTAATTGATAACAAAGTGACTGATATTTCAGTCCCACCCACAGTCCTGGTAATGCAGTGAAGAAATATGGCTGCATTCTTACGTCAATAATGTGATAAATGTAATTAGATAAAGTGGCGATCTACCACTAGTAATTTTCTGCTCACTAGTGCGAGATCGCCGATCTACCCCTAGCACTGACCAATACTATAAGTGACTTGTTAATAATTGTTGCTTACAGCTCTCGTCGTCTGTGATGACATGGCTAGCAAGTTGACTGCCAAAGAACAGTTAACAAGGAAGGATGACAGTAAAATTTCTCGTAAAACAACGAGTGCAAAATGTAAAACACCTTTGAAGAAAATTGTGACCAGTTTTGACAGAAAGAAGACAAGATGTAGCATGAAGAAGATAAAGGTGTTATTATATTGTTTGTTGTAAGCTTTTATGTTGACGTTTATAGCACTTTATATCTGCATTTGTCACACTTTTTTCAATTAAAGTTACACATTCCAATGCACTTTCACAGTGTTGTGTGATTTTGCTGATAATACAGATTATGTTGGTATTGCAGACGTTTCTGAGAAGTCATGGCAAAAAGAAGTCGGTGTTACCCAGAAGTCCTTCACTGTCAAAGGTCAAACTTTCATTAAATGGATTTGAGCAGCGAATGAAATCCTGTGAATCAGAAGGTTAACAGCAGTTTATCTATGAGATTGATGGTACTCAAGTGTGAATGGTACACTCTTTATAGGTAGCAGGGATCTATAGTCTCGTGGTATAAGGACCATTTTAAAAAGTTTCGAAACTGAGAAGTCTTGCCTTTGGTCTAGGATTGCATTTCATATAGTCTGCAGCCAATCATGGCATGGTACATCCCATTCAATGAAGGTTCATCATTACAGTTGAAGTCGTTCACCATCTACTATACAAAATTTAGTGGCAAAAATGCTGAAAGGCTGGTTTATTTTATTGGTTTATTATATTATTCTGTTTATGGCTCTGGTCTTGCTGATAAGGTTTTGGTCTCATTTTCATGAGCAATGAAATGCTAGTTTATTTTGATGCTTAAAGGTTGGCCCTTTGTCATGGTTGTCGTCCGTCCATTCTTCACAGATGTATTATGGCTGAACAGTGCAAGATAGGGCCTACGTTGCTATTGGTTACTAATAGGATGTCACATGCTGGCTTTTGAATGATGTGAAAATCATTTACCTTAGATGACGGGTCATAATGCACTACGGTATACCGATCGTGTGGTATTGTGGCTAAATGGTAAGTTGTAGGGAGTCGATGATGGCATCATCAGATAGGGCGCTGGCGACTTCCTGTAGGCTGTCAATAGTAACCATGTCTGCATCTGCAGCAGTTTGGCCACAGTTTTTGATGGAACGTTTTAAGCTATAATTGGCCGTATCTCGGTAATAGCAAGAGATATGAGGGTCATCCCAAAAGTTTCCTGCCTCGACATATTAGACAATAGTATTCTTCACAATTTATACATCAGTGAAACGTTCATCTTTTACGAACTCTAAGGAGTCGTTTGTGGATACGACGTTGTTGTAATTTGTGATGTCATAGAGCTCTAAACTGAAATGATTTGGAGCGCTAACACAAACAGCATAGAATCAGGCTCACTGTTGAGTGAAAATTTTCCAGTCTGTAGCTAGGTTTACCAAAGTAGAGCCCTGTGGCATCTGATTTTGTGAAAGCCCTAACAAATATGTTTGTGAATTTTTCATTTGCATATATGAATATACAACAACTCATATTTGCGCTAGCTGCAAATAAGTGCATTTGAGTCAATCACAACTTCGTGCAAATACGAGCGGCATTCAAAAAGCTTTGAGCTTCAATATACTGAACACAAACTTTTTATTGCCTATATATTAGTAAAAGGTACCTTCCTTGCGTATTCGTGTGAGCAGATTGTGGAAGTGACGTCATTGTAATATATGACGTCATACAGCATTAAGCTGAAATGATTTAGTGCCCTAACGCAAGCAGCGTTTGCATCAAGCTGGTAGTTGCATAAAACTTTTTCAGTTTGTAGCTCGATTTACCAAAGTGGGGCTCTGAGGCATCTGATTTTATGATAGCCCTGATAGCCCTTTGTGTCAAGAGCCCAAGTCATTTGTGTCTGTGAATATACTATAGTGTAATTTGTGGTGGCCACAAATAAGGGCATTTCAGCAAAAATACGATGAAATGCCAATATTTGATGGTATCAAAAAGATTTGATTGAAACTTTAACTTTTGATTATATCAGATGTGTTAATAAAGAGAAAAAGAAAGTCAGCATTTGTGAGTAGTTAAATGGGCCCCTGATGGACAGGCAGGCTGGGAGCAAGCCCTATGCACCTTCCCCTAATTTCAGCACTGCAGTCCAGTCTAAAGTCTAGAGTTACTCAGTTGGCTGTTCACGACTATGACATTGTACACTAAGACCACTCTGCACTCAGCAATGATCTGACCTTCAGTGACTATTATCTGTTTTAAGATTTGAAACTGGTCATGATGGTGTTCGCTATCCACAATGATAAATAACTCAAGCCTTTTTCGTTGACGCTGAAAATCGTTTCTATTTAATTTTCTGTGACGCTATAAATTTCAATGACGTATTTTCTGCAGCAGACTCATATGAGTCAGAAAAGAATGCACGTTTCACTGATTTATAGATTGTGGAAAATATCGTTGTTCGGTATGTCAAGGCCAGAAACTTTTGGGATGGCCCTCGTAGGATGACGGTTGCTATTAATCACTAATAGGAAGTGGCATGATCATTGACCTTGGATGGCCTTGAATGTCGGTACATGCTATTGCGGCTAAATGGTGCGAGATAAGGCCAAGGTTGTTATTGATCACTAATAGGAAATCGCATACATCCTTTCAGATGAGATGAAAATCATTGACCTTGGATGATCATGAAGGTCAGTACTGCAACAGGAACTGTATAGGCTGTAGCGCATCTTCCCTAGCGACAGTGAATTGCTGATGATTGTATGATGACTGTTATGAAATAATTTTGGTTATTTCATAACAAGCATTTATCTGTACTGCGTGTGTTTACAAGGCAGATTAAACATATCTACTCGGTCTGCAAGGATACCAGTTTCATCATACCCAAACGAAGTGAAGCAGTTGAAACCAGTGACTCGTAGTTCGAGCAGTTTCGTGAATCAGCAGCATGCAAAGCAGAGGAGCCAATCATTGGCAATTGATTCTCTGCCATCAGAAGCACTGCTGTCATCTGAGACATCGAATAAAGTAATGTGCTATTAAGCTTGTGTGATTTCTGTGTTGTAAATATATTGTGTCTGTCTTTTCCTTTGATACCTGCTGTAACACTTGCCAGAAGTTTACTTTTGGAGACAGGTCTAACCTGGAGTAACTGTGGAAAAGTTCGACAAGCACTTGTAATAGTAGCAGTAGCAACCACAATGTGACAGCAGCGGCAAAGTAGTGATGTATATTGTGTAATATACCTCGTGGCACATAAAAAAGTAATTTTATTTGACAAGGTTTTAAGCTTTGAAATCCAGTTTTTCATGCTCTGCACTGAGCAGAAATGTGACTTAAATATCAGTATATGATTTCTGGGTGTGCCATTGATCTTTTTGGCTGCAGATCATTTTTCCAACAATGGAATTGTTATTGGCCGTTCATTCTTTTTTGCTCCAGTTTTTTTGTGCATTACCTGGTACGAAACGTACATTGTGGGCCATAAACATGCCATTTAACTTTTGTTACTTTTATCCATATCTTTGCCAGTTATTGACCGATTTTTAAAATTTTTTTCACTGGCACACTTTGCAGACAATTTGCAATAAAGTGATTATTGAATATCTCACCACATGATAACTATGTTGCTACATTACCTTGTGAAATATAAATGCAAGAAAAACTAAAAGTAATAGGCAGCAAGCGTGTTGGTAAACAAAATACACTTCCGATCAAAATTGCAGTGAATGATCTGTATGATGCTACACTTTATTAGATCTGTTTCTTTGGATATCTGGCATATTGAACGATATGTTTGTTTCTGGCTTTTGTGGTTTAGCAAGCCTACCATTTCCACAGTGATCACGTTCTTTTCAGTACGTGAATGCTTCAGTCTGCGGGTCTCATGTTTTTGGTCGTGTTGCATATTTTTCAAATATCTGTTAATAACATTTCCACTCTTTTCCTGTTTCGGCTTATCTTCAAAAATTCTGCCAATATTCTTCCAAAACTGTATGTTTTGAACCGGTGCAGGTTCTTAATCAGAGCCTGGTCTCCACTGCTAAATGTCACATTACATCACCAGTATATCGTCAGTGCATTAAAAATTATTATTTACCACAGTTTTATCTGCTTTTGATTACAAACATCAGAAATGTATGTAAAACTTAACATAATTTAATTTTTGTATGAAAATTAGTAAAAATTGTTTCTGAAGATGATTTGTTGCATATGTATTATAGTGATTTTTGTGATTTTTGAAAATTTATGTTTTCATGGTAGTGTAGCGACACAGTTAAAATGTGATCTGATATTCAACAACAGCTTTATTGCTAATTGTCCACTGTATGTGCCAGCGAAAGAATTTTGAAAATTGGTTAATATTTGGCAAAGATATGGACAAAAGTAAAGTGCCACATTTTTTGGCCCACCCTGTATATGATATATTCTTAGTAAATACTTTGACATTATCACTTTCAGTGACAGATACGGCATTTTTTCTATAGAAAAAATGTTTTTTGGCTATTCTCAATTTTTCAGAGTCTGAGCAGGGGTTAGAGAAAGCTGAAAGTGTTAGTATTGATGCTGTGATGTGTTGTTGCAGTCATATATTATGAAGACTGATGTCAGAAACTGTTCGGCTGTGACGGTCACAGAAGATGGCAAAATAAAGTCTAACAGGAATGAATTCCTCGATGGTGACAAGCTGTTTGCATATATGATTGAGCCTGTTACACCACCAAAGTTTTTCAAGTGGGTGATCGTTATCTGCAGCTTGTATGCTTTATTGCGATGCTTTTTTTCAGGATCAGTATTTTATATTGTTGATTGGCACGCACTTGTCGCTAAGCTAGTCATTATACTCAGCGAGATTTTCAACAGTGTGTGGCTTTTTCTGTCCCAGGACAGGAATGCATTGGGTCAGTTGGAAAACTGGCACATTAACAGTAGCAGCAGCACTGTGAATGGACGGAACCCAAGCTTGCAGCTAAAGTGCTATCTGCAAAATGCGAAAGCGCGAAATCTGTTGATGGCAGAGGTTTGCGCGGCTGTCGTCTGTTGTCCTCTGTATTGTGGCTAAACGGTGCTAGATAGAGCCTAGGTTGCTATTCATCACTAATAGGAAGTTGAATACTGGATTTCAAATAACATTATGACCTTCAACGCACTATGGTGTGCCAATCGTGCGTATTGTGGCTACACAGTAAGTCACAATAACCATCACGACATGCGTAGAGTGTGACAGTCTCCTAAGCTAAGAGCTTGTTTTTTCTAGCTGTTGGATTATTTATTTGGTGTTGCTGTTTTCTCTCTTTGGTTGCTGTGTCAAGTCATTCTAAGGCAGTCTCATTTTTAGCATTGCTTTTCAGTATTTTTTGCAATGACCATGTCCAGATGAGTTCTTAGATTCTTATCAGCTGATAGGAAAGAATTTACTGCACATGGAAAACATTCTTTTGTTATTTATTCATCTGTTAGCGTAATAACTCATGAACCATTGCACTTAGTTTGATGAAATTTTGCGTGAGCATGTTTCTTGACAACCTCTGGAAGCCTGTTGAATATCAAGGTTAAAGGTCAAGGTCACATGATTTTTTTGTGTGCTACCCATGGCAGTACATAGCCTTGTGAAAGGCTCGACAGTCTTGTTAGTTTTACAATACATTACTGTGTTGTTGCTCTACAGAGACATTTGGGAGAAGAAGCCATTACTGATTCATCGGCATAGCTCTGAGCATAACGACAATTGGTTCAGTACCAAGGAAATGGATCGGATTTTGCATGAGGTACCTTGCTTCTCACATGAGTACTCTGTTTAAAAGATCAGATCACGTAAGTTAAGTGAGTAAAATATTTGTGATGTGTCTAAGCTTTGGTTTGGAGTAATAAGTGTGGTTGTTGTTGTTGTTGTTGTTGTTGTTGTTGTAATGACAAGCCCATCTGGCGATGCCAGTGTGAGAGGATAAATGCCTTGAAGAGATGAAGAATTTCACATGGTTCTCATAGTAGATGAGTCTATAGTCTCTGTCTTTCTCTCATAATATTTGCAGTGCTTGCTGTTTGAGGCGACTGATCAGTCAGTTGCTTAAATCCTGGAGCCCGATTCACAAACATTGCCATAAGACATGTCGTAAGACATGTCATAAAATTATCATAGCTCAGTATTTAAGATGTCAGTTTATCGCCAATGCAAAGTGCTGTTTATTTATCCATTAATTAATTTATCCAGCAAAAAGACCACGCAAAACAGATATAGTATAAATCTGACTTTTTTTTCGATTACAAGTATAATTGAATTAGAGGTCTTATAAATCAATATAAAGAAATTTTTCTTGTTGGATGATGTTGGAATCATATAATTTAGAATGTCATAAAACACCTAAAAAGTGATCGTAAGATTTTTGTCGTAAAATTGTTGTAAGATGTTTTGTGAATTAGCACATTGGCGTATGTGTGCAAAGTGTCATAAAATTGTCACAAAATTGTCATAAGATGTTTTGTGAATTTGGCCCCTAGTCGCTTAAATACATCATTTAAATGGCAGTTAAATGTGCATCAGATAAGCTTGGCAATCTTGTTGGTCTTGTTGAGTCCTGTCATCGATCGCCTCTTAATCGCTCACCCTGCGCAGCTTAATCTATTTTTAACTGCTTGCTGTACCTCAGTAGCAAGCACTGAGTATTTGACAGCCATTATGTTGAATTAGGTGCACCGCTTGACTGTCTTTCCTCAAAGTCCAGTCTGTAACTGCTTACTTTCTGTGTCTTTTTGACAAAATTAGGATTTTTGTCATTGTTAAACACAGTATCAGTTCTTGCGGCTGCTTAAACATTCTTTGCTGTGTTTGGCTGCTAGCAGTGAAATGCAATATTGCATCTAGTTATTGCATTTACATTTGTTAAATCAGGAACGAGTTAACTTCACAGACAACGTCGATGTTGTGACATACATTAACGGCAGGAGAGAGACTCATAATCCTACAGGTCGAGCGTATGCTCCAGTTGTGTGGGACTTCTATCAGGTTAGTTCAGCCATTTTTGAATTGTTGCATGCTCTGTTTTTAGAGTTTAGTTTATTGTGAATGTTTTGTTATTCTGTAGTTTTGTTATAGCAGTATATAATAATGGCTGTCGTACATTATAGATCCCTGCATGAACCAACAACAATAAAAATCTGGCCTGTAAGGTTAGAATGCAGGAGCAGTGTAATCTGATGCTGCTGGGCAAAGGTCAGTCTTGTCTGCTTTGCTACTGCCATTCCGAAATTTGAATTGATCCCACTACTGCATCGTTGTTTGAATTGGCAGAAGGATAGGAGTAGGAGGCCATTGGCCGACAGAGCTCACCGTAGACCATTCTGCCTTCCCTGCTGACTTAATCGGTCCACAGTTCAGATGTCCATGGCTCCATTATATGCAAATCTAACAAATTGTAATTTTTACCAGCCTACGCAAACCAGCCTGGCCCGACCTGGCCTACTAACTACTTGGCCTGGCCCAGTCCGATTTTTAGAAGGAGTTTTTAAGTGTGGCCCGGCTTGACATGATATGTTGTTGTTGTTATGGTTGTGATACAGAATGGTTGCTCCATTCGCCTGTTGAATCCGCACACCTACTCTGAAACCGTTTGGAACTACTTGTCTCTACTGCAGCAGTACTTTTCTTGTGTGGCTGGTGCCAACGTGTGAGCATTTGTCCATTTCACGTCGTTCTTACATTGAAACTGTGCATGAATCTGTTCAGCTTTGCAATGCCAATTGCATTACTCGCATTTTGTTTTTATATAAGTGTTAGACTCAGAATTTTAAGTCAAGATGTGCACTGGCTCAGCATTAAAGTAAGTTAAGGTAACTGTTTGACTTCTGTATTATACATCACGATTTGTAAGCTGTGAGAAAAACGCTTATGTAGACAAATGCTATGCTTTTATAGCAAGTGTTCTTTTTAATGATGTATGATTTATGATTTGCATGATTTGTACATTTACTAACTAATTACCAAGTACTAAATGGCTAAATCCGGTATATTATATTATACAAGTGGACAGGTCGCTTGATCTTTGCCATAGTATCGGCTTGCAGCCTCCATTTTCAGCCCTTCCGGCTTCAACTCGGCTGCGGCCTTAATTTTCAGTCTTTGCCTCAACTCGATTCAAATTCCTTACCAGCATTATGGGTGCTTCAGTATCCTCGTGTTGTTTAGTTCATCAATTGATTGCATCGATGCACATTAATATTCATGATGTCCATGTTGAAGCATTGATTTTTGTGACATCACGATGCATTGATGCAATCAATCGATGAATTAAACAACGCGAGGTATGCGCTGCAGCGCTGATGATGCATCACCATATTGACAACGTCTATATGACGTCACAGCTTTGCTGCAGCTTAAGAGGTGTGGCTGCAAAATTTTAGAAAAAGTGAAATTTTCTGAAAGGTACGACACCTCAGCGACATCTCACCTAGCCCATGTTCAGGCCACGTATGACATGGGTCTGCGTGCAAAATTTCACTGACGTACGTCATGCCATTACAAAGTTATTGCCGATGGTAACTCTCAAATATAGTATACAGTGTGAGGTATAAAAAACGCACCCAAATTTTTTTTACCATAACTTGAAGAAGGATTATCCAATGTTAATAATTTTTGGTACACATATTTCTGACACAACTGGCCATCAAATGGCCATTCAGTTTCCCACCTCATCCAGCTTCTGCTTCTGCACTAACTGGGAAAAACAGAAGAAACAAAGCATGCATTAAAATAAACAAAAAACTTTATAAAATTTCATCATTCTGGATATGTGACCACCAACAGCCAATCAATTACAAGGTTTGACTGTTGTGCAGCAGCACGTCTATTAAATAGGCCTAACATTCAGGAATATTAATGAATTCAAGAAGCGACTGGTGAAGTCTGGATTGGTCTGGAGCAGAACGTTATCTATGCTACTATCAATGAATGGAGAAAGTGTCTTCAAGTCGAGCTTATGTTCCTGGGCCAACATTTCAAACATTTTTGTAGGCAGTTAAAAAATGGACAGTTAGATAAACTTCAGCTAAAACGATGAAAATATGAACAAAATGTGTGTTTTGTGTGTTGTTTTGATTAAACAATAATACTAAAGTAGTTTAAAATGCAATATTTTGTTCATTTTCTTTCCCCAGATAATGCATAAACAGACAATGATTGAGGTGGGAAACTAAACAGTTATTTGATGGCCAGTTGCATCAAAAATATTTTTACCAAAACTTATTGCAATTGGATCACTTTTGTTCAAGTTATGATGAAAAAAATTTTGGTGTGTTTTTATGCCTCACAGTGTAGATTATGTTATAGTATTAAAATCTGTCTGTGGTTCATTATGAGACATGTACAGTGTGCAAGGTTGCACAGTGATATTATTCTAAGTGGATATACTTTTTCTTTTCTCTGTATCATCATTTAACTTGCATGTGCATTTAATGATCCATGCTGTGTGATTTAGTTAAATGTTTATATCCCACGTGATTAATGTTATCCATATTTGGTGATTATTAAACTTTTTGGCTATTTAGCTAATGGTAGAAAGCCAGCAGTCAGACAGAATATGGCAATCTTTCTGTATTGCTTGCAGATATTTGACACCTCCGGGCAGCCAAGGCTTTGCACCACACTGGGATGACATTGAAGCATTCGTTCTGCAGCTTGAAGGCAGAAAGCACTGGCGTGTCTATGAGCCAAGGTTATATTGGTCACTGGTGTTGTTGATAAATTTTAGACAGCAACAGATTTATTTTCCATACTAATATATGAGGGTCGTTCGCTAAATAAGTTACAAAACAGTGTCATTCTGTTAGTTTTCCAAATATTAAAAATCTGAAATATACGTTTTGTAGGAAATTTAATTCTGAGTAGCATTGTGACGTCATTTATAATTAAATTCGATGACGTTGCCACTGAAATCGTCCCATATTGAATGGTGTTTTGTTATTGTATTTTTGTGGGCAGAAAAAAATTAATGCAAATCAGATTCACTCATAGACGCATGCAATATATGACGCAAGTGCTTTACGAAGCGAACAGTTCACGTTTGGTGTAAGAAATTTGCTAGAAGGGCAGAAATTTGTATCATATACCAGAGTGCAATCAGTTGTTTTTCAGTGGCATGGACAGCAGCCAGCATCGTTCTTTGCATCAGGCATTCAGAAGTTTGCTGACAAATAGGACAAATTGTTAAGCAAACTTAGTCAATGTGTTGAAAAATGAAACATTAATCTTTAGCATTTAAAGTGATGGCGTTAATTTGTTAAGTTTATACATTTTCTCTGGTCATATGCTGTTTGTCACTTGCGAGTTATGATAGATTACTGGTGGAGAAAATAATACACGTGTAAACTGTGTTCTATGAACAGATAACATCACACTAATGACGTTATCATCAAAAAATTTGTACACTTGTTGAGAATAAAATTCCCTACAAAACGTATATTTCAGATATTTTAGATTTAGAAAACTAACGGAATGATGCTGTTTTGTAACTTGTTTATCGAATGGCTCTCATATCATGACAGTTGGCTTAGAACGCATTGTAAAGTATTTATTAATTAATTTATTTATTATTATATGGTTCATGCATACGCTAAGTCATAGTGAAGAATCACAAATGTGGGCAAGTCATGTGTCACTGCAGGAAAACAGGAGTGAATAAGAAACGTCAAGCATTTGATAAGTGATCATCACTTTGTCTTGGTGAATCTGTTTGTTTAAGAACGTGTTTGGATAAAAACAGATACATACCAGATCTAGTTATCTATATTGAGTGTCGCAAGCTTTTGTTGGATAGTCTCAATTTTGTTAGCAAGTATTAATAATTTAAGTTATGCTTTGCCCATTGTCTGCTTAGAAGCTTTTATTTATGACTGTAGTTTTCTCACTTTTATTTGCAATTTTTGCAGGAGTGAAGAAGAAATGCTACCTCGTGATTCAAGTTGTAAGTGTTGACTTTTTATGTTGCTTCAAGATACAAAATTATGGTTATATATCATTTCAACAAATAAACACAAAGTATATTGGAGTCACACTGGGGCCATTTTAAGGGCTGTCAGGCACAGTGGCACATGTCACCTTTGTTATCTGTGAGGCTGTTGCCATAGGTGGGAGGCAATGTTCTGGCTGTGTCTTCCCATCATTTTTTTCTGTCTGTAAGATTACTCAGAAAGTATTTTAAAGAAGTTTTGACTGTCGTTTTGGACCAAAAAGAATGTTTATTAATGGTTAAAAACATAGCCCAATCTGTTGGGTGCAAATCTGATTGCTTCAGCGTTTCACTTGTCTTATGTAGTTTTAAATATTCACTAGATGTAGCGGTTTTGGTGATGAGTTTAACCATTACAATTCAACACTATGAAATAAAACAGAATTCTCAGCAAAGGTGTTTCTATTTGTTATTGTTATTAGTATCAGTGTCGTCGCCAACTCATTTGTACCACTGCATTACTTTAACAGAAAACGTGATACTTCATATAATGTGGTTACGGAGACACTGTTTTTTCGCCGTTTTTTATTACCAGTGTTTTTCATATGTATGTGTGCAAGCAGCAAATTTCACAGATGCTGACTTGCCATCACCTCCTGTGTTGGATGCAGTCTTGGAACCTGGTGATTTGCTTTACTTTCCACGTGGATACATCCACCAAGTGAGTGCTTCGTGCAACTTCTTTTTGCGTACATTGAACTACTGTCCTGATTGAGACAAGCTAATGCTAAATGAACTTATACACTCCAGCCAGAAGATAACATTTATTCCGCAGTTGCCACCCATCGGTATAAGTAGTTCGTATAGCACATTAACGTCATTCACTGTGAATATCTTGAACATGTATGGTGTGCTAGTAAAAAGGGAAGTAATGGTTTGAGATGGCGTGTAGGTAGAGAGTGTGTTCTTGTTTTAAGATAATTCAGAATACTGGATTGTTGGTGTAATATAAGTCTACTCTACAGTCGTGTCATTTGGGAAATGTGAATGTACAAAAGCTTCTTTGCTAGATTTTTAGTAACCTATACAATGCGAAATATTGATGTTTTGTGACACATTAATTTATGTTATTGTGTGGACGAATCACAGGCATGCACAATGGAAGATTCACATTCTCTGCATATAACCGTTTCTGTTGGACAGAAAAGTACCTGGGGAGATTTCCTGGGAAAGGTATTGGTAATGATTGTTTAAAATTATGCACTGTGTGATTATGTGAAATTTTGCTTGTGTAACAGTGTAACAAGTGTAACAGTTATGTATAAATTTAAAAACTCGACTTTTGCAGTGTGGTGTGTAATATGATTATGTTTTGAGGAAAATAGAAATTAATGTAAAACCTGGACAAATGCTGCTGTTGTCAGCTGCTTCCTCGTGCACTGGAAATAGCGATGGAAGAAGATTTACAGTTCCGACAATCCCTGCCGCGAGACTATCTGAACTACATGGGTGTTTCGTTTTCTGATGAGGTATTTGTGATTTCACAAGATAATTAGCAATACAATACGTTGTGATGCTTCTGATTATTTACTATTTCATTTGTTGTGCATTGTGTTACTTTTCATGTATAAAATTGAATTCATGAGAACGTTTTGTACACTGTTGGTGCTGTCAGATATTGTAAGTATTTTGAAGACCATGCAAACAGCCCAGAAAACATTTGCATTAAGCACAAGACCACAAATGAAATGTAGCTTGCTTGTGTATCGTGTTTGCTAGTAAAAATTATTATCTTGGCATATAATCCTTATTGCCTTGTTTGTCAAATACAAACATATGAAGGCACAAGATTTTAGTATAGTTTTGGAAAACTTCTGACTTGCATCAAACTGTAAGGGTTTTGCAACTAAATGGTAAATCTTAAATGCTGCCATCTAGCAAGCCTGATGTCGCCTGCTTGCCATTAAGCCTTCTCTGTCCTTTGCAATGTCCAGGAAAACAGTGAAAGAAGTCGGTTTAAGAAGACTGTTCAGAAACTTGTTACAAAGTTGATGTCTTCTGCTCCTGTTGATGCTGCTTGCGATCAGATGGCAAAAGAGTTTCTGCAGAACTCACTTCCTCCTGTTTTAATGAATGGTAATTTACGTTTGTGTATTGTGTTACTGAATGTAGATTAATCATTGTTGTGATGGAAGTGCCAAAGCTCATCATAGCTCATTGATAAATGTTAAAACATACGACATGGCAGGATTGACAGAGCTCTGTGTAGGAGTTTTGGAATTGGTGACACCATGTCTCTTGTGGCAAATGAAAATTGACTTCGGTTTATCGAGGTTATCTGAGTTGATTTAGTTTGGAAAAAGTAATTTTGTGGAACAGCAATAGCTGTGTCACTTTAAGCATTCATTGCAAATCGGAATCGGTTTTGAATCAAACCTCATGATGTGATGTTGTGCTTTTATGTGTGTTTACTTTTATTTGTAGCTTTTTGTAGTTCATGTATGTTATTTATTTTTAAATCTGCTTATTCTTATGTTTTGTTGCCGCAATGGGTTTTAATTTGTGTTGGCTGTTCTGAAGTACATGTAGAGAGCAAATGCAGATGTACTTTAGCCAAATGTTGTTTGTTAACTACATGCTACGACTACAGTCTGCAGATCAAGCTGACATGTTTGTCCCTGCTCACATGCCACTCAGTTCCATCAGTGCAGCTTCTGGTCATCGGTACCCACCAGCCTTTTGTCTGAACTGAAAAACCGACATGTCAGTAGGCATTTTTTTTAAATCATGCCTTATGACATGGTTTTTTGATCATGTCTGTTCATAATGGCACCTCTTGCAAGCTCTGTTTAGGTGCTGATGTGCAACTTACAGAATAAGTGATTGATCGGTGATTGATAATTAGCTGGTGTGTTTCAGCGGAGAAAGAGTGTAGCGTTCACGGGCACGGCGAGCGCTGGAGCTCGCGAGATCGCAGAGTACGAGGTGCAGTTGAGATGGATCCGGACACCGAGATCAGGGTCATACGGAAAGGTGTGCTGAGGTAAATTTTTGTCATTTATCTCTTAGTTATTTGTATGTTAGTTTATGTGGTACATGAAGTAATGAGAAGGTGCTTGTGAGAGTGCATATCTCCATCAGGTGAATTTCTGTTACAAAATCGTAATCTGAATGCATTTTTGAGATTTTTGTCAGTTAATAATAAAATAATTAGCATAAGTTCTTTGCTTTCAATGTTATTAGCTATAACTAACTATAGAGCTTGCCGCAAATGTTGCTGCTGGTGGTAGAAATACAGAAATACACAATACGCTGAATATAATGATATCACACTAAATTATTGGTTGATGACATGTCACTATGCGTAGAGACACACGTGCAGACAAATCTGATGGACAAATGATATCTTCTATTCATTTTGATTACTTGGTGGAGATGATAACAGTTTTTTTATATACCCTGTGGTAATCTTTGTAACCTGCGTAGATCAATGTCACTTAGGGTGGTACTCAGTTGTTTCAATTTCATTAGTTTGCGGCTGTTTTCTCTTTTGAAACAGCAAAATAATTTTTTATTGTTGAGGCATTTCCACCATCTTTTGTCTAGTTCTGTGTTAGGCCAAAAACTTTAAATTCATGCTTCAGTCATTTCTTCCGCAAGCATTACAGCCAAGATTTTGATGATAAAGTGATCTGTATACCACCAGTTTAAGCTGTTTGGCATGTTGAATCATTAATTGTGCGTGAACATTTTCATCCATTACTGTTTGTCATTTTATGTGCATAATATTCAGTATTATTTACCGATAACTGATTTATTACCATGTTGCTGTCATTGTTTAGACTAGTGATGGAGGATGACAAAGTGTTTGTCTACCACAATCTTGAGAATTCACGGATGCTGCACAGCACAGAACTGCAATGCATTGAAGTCGAGCCGCCGGTCTGTTGTTCACTTGACAACCTGCTTCACAGTTTTCGAATTATTAGGCAGAGTCCCTCTTACAGCATAAATGATTATGCCTATTTCTACACATTTCTACATGGAGTGGTCTTTCTGTCATCTCTGTCACGTTTATGTCCTCTGCTTAAACCGTTTGACTAATTGAGATGCCTTAATAAGTTGACAAATTCATCAAAATACAACCTTTATATTCATTATTTTTGTTGACGTTTTGGCAACCGCTGCTGCCTTCGTCGGAACGAAGGTGTCGCTGTGGTGGACAGTAAGTAATCATAGATGTGTGGAAGTTGATAGGACCCCTCGTCTCGGCTCATCGAATTGTCTTGTAATTGAAATGTCGTTTGGCAGGTTTACTTGTGGGCTGCAATGACAGATTGTTAGATGTGGTACCTGACCTTCCTAGGGGAAGAAGAGATTTTTTGGGGGGGGAGTCAGCAAAAACATGCAGTTGCCAATTGCAAATTCCAGCCAAACCGTCAGTCCTGTGCTGTGTCTGGTGAATACAAAGGAGGAGACTGATTTCAGTTTTTCAGAATTAATTTGGTTCTTGTTATTTGTCTTATCACATACTCACTTTATTTGTTGTTATTTTCATCTCTCAGGAATTAGTGATGCTCGCAGAAACTGCACGTAATGCTGTCTCATTTTTGTTTACTTTAATTTGTTTGCCAAAAAAAACTTACGAGAGATAGAAGATTGATTTTGTTTCCTTAACTTTTTCTGACAGTGACAGAAAACACTATATTAGCTAAAGAGATATTTTGTCTACAAATTTGTTAGTGACATATTGATGTGTCAAGGCTTTAAATTATGTATTTTTTTTGTTCTGCAGATGGCAGAAGGTGTGGAATTTCTGTTGAAACGTTACCCAGACTATGTCAGTGTCGATGATTTGCCACTGGACACTATCGAAGAGCGGGTAATATAATTTATTTCTTGAAACTTCAAGTGTTTTTTAACTTGGAGTAACTTTAAGAATTCATTATTATACAGTCATCCTAATAGGCTCTCTCATTTCATGCTCCTTACAACTCCAAAACAAAAAAGGCATAAAAAACAGAATTGGTGGGAATGTTTCCCTTAGCAGGAATAACCAGTGTGCCTGTTTCTAGTTCAATGGCTCAAATATGAAGCTTGTCAGGCATCAAAAATTTTAAGTATGTGACACATTGTTTTACATAAACATGGTTTAGTGCTATGCAGTGTAAAAGTGGACTTTTAGCTGAAGTTCAAAGTAAGTTAAAGATTAAAGGGTTAAAAGGTATGTTATAACTTTTTATGGGAAGCCTGTTGCAGAGCTACAGAGTGTCACCTGCCGTATGGGATTGCACAGTGTTACCTGCCACTCAACACAGGTGAATGTGCTCAACCTGAAGCCCAGCTAAGCAGGTTGGTACTTGTTTTACCTACCCCAGAGGGATGGAAGGCTGAGTTGTCCTTTATTCAGTAGCGAGCTTCATTTGTAAGTGAGTGCTGTATGTGCATATGTAGGCAGACGGCAGTGTGGTGACGTTTATTTGATTTGTGCGTTTGTTCAGATTACTCTTGCAACGTGTTTGTATGACCGAGGACTGATTGTGACTCGAGTGCCTATGGAGCCATTGAGTGATGATGATGATGATGATTCGTGTGATGCTATGTCCCAGTCATCTGTGGACTCGGCCAGTGAGACCTGATCTCCCTCCAGCATTGCTGAACTTCATTTGTCAGACCAACATCGGAGTTGTATGACACTGCTCGACTGTACTGCTTTTATCAGAAGTTTAGGCCTTCTGCAGTGCAAAATCATTTTTAGGACACCGAAAACCCTCAAAAATATGGGGCATGTATCAGGACATTTTAATAAGTATATCTGCTACGTAAAAAAGAGTAAACAAGAAATCTGAGCTAATGCTCATGAGACATGTTCGCAGGTAATCTTGGTCTGTCTCCATCAATTGCATCACAATTCACTCTTTTGCAATTAAAATCAATATTTTTAGGGTTCAAGGTCATAAATTTCAAGGACATCGATGTTGACATTCCTAAGAAGCTCGTCACCAGTGCTTGTTATGATAAACAGCATGTATGTGCCTATCTGCAACCATCTACATGCTGGACAAGCCAACAGCGGATAAATAACCACTTTTTAGAGGGGTATCCCTTTTTGACACTTGAGTGTGTAGCCGGACTTGGACTGCTAAAATCTACATTCAGTGCTGAAATTTTTATTTACAGGTTGTCTTGGTCTATCTCCAGCCATTTCGGTGCATTTCACTCTTAAAATGTGTGTTGCAGCTCAGAATTGCAAAAAATTCAATAAAACCTATTTTGGCGGTTCAAGGTCATCGATGTTGACATTTCTAAGAAGCTTGTTGCCAGTGCTTGCTATGATAAGCAGCATGTCTGTGCCTATCTGCAACCATTTTCATGTTAGATGAGCCAATAGCGATAGAATAACGTCTTTTTTAGGAGAGGTGCCCCTCTTTTGCCCCTTGTTCGTAGGGACCCCTTTCACCCAGTGGCATGAAATTTTGTCACGAAATACTAGAGACACTAAGCTATCATATGGCGAAAACTTGAAGTCTATCTCACCCGGTCTTGGATCGGTACCGAGTCGTCACAGATGGATGGATGGACAGATGGACAGAATTACCAAGTGTTGAAACATTACAAAAAGTGTTATACAATTGATATACAAAATTGAATTACAAAAAGTGTTATACAATTGATATATGCAGAAATTATGCAATGGTTTGCATACCTATGCATATTTTCACATATTTTTAACAATTTTATCATTTTCATGCATTTACCAGAACATCATATCTCTCAATTCTGCTGGGTAAAACTTAATTTTGCAAGATTTTCAGGATATATTTGCTTCTTTCAGAACATTCAGGTGCAAGCTTCAAACTTCACGAATTTCAGGATGAGTGGGAGGTCACAAATTGGCACCCTAGCTGCCTATCAACAGCAACACTGTTGAAACCAGTGATTCTAGAAGTGAAATTTGTTGACATTCCATGTAACTGAGTCATTCGCTTACTTTTTATATTTTATACTGTTATACGTAAACTCTGTTAAAATTGGTGTAGTATATGCTTGTTGCAAGTTTTTTGTACATTATCAGATTAACTGAATCACAGTTTTATGTCTCACAAACCGACAAAAATTGTGTAAAGCAGTTTTAGTTTGCAACAAAAACTTCGAGGTTTGTAACTTTTTTTATTGACTTTGTACATCTCATACCGTAAAATGTCATCAGTTTAACTGATAGTAATTGCAAGTCATGGTAGCCTATTAAATATTTAGAACTGCTACTTGACTGTCTAACATACAGGCAGCATCATGGAGTTGTTATTGTAAGCTCAAGGCTTGGTTTGTGTGCTGTTACTGGGCGCTGTTCCAGGCAGCCTGGCCTGGCTGCCAAACGTTGGCCTGCGTCTAGACGACGTGTCACTGGACACTGGCCGGTGATTGTAGTTGAAGACGATCGTAGGTCGTTTCCAGTCGTCGTTGCCGCTGTTTCTATCAGTAGTACTGCTCACAGGGCGTAGTGTTGTCTTAGTTCCTCTGTGGTCGTCGCTCTTTGACTCTGTTGACTGGTCCCGAGTAGGGTTGACCGGTGAACTGGTAAGCTTGCCCTGTGTTGTTCTTTGCTGCTGCAGCTGGTCGCCAAGTTGTAGTCCCAGATTGCTGCTGCAATAGTACGCCGCCTGTCGCTTGCTTGATTCATCTGACCTCCGTATCCACAGAGGGCCTACGTTGCATTGACCACTGAGGCAGTTGCTTTGCCCTCTGTTCCCAGCTAATGCTGTCTGGTTGTTGCCAATATAGCAAGCCAAAGTCGCCTGCAAGATACATTATTTCTAAGCTAGATTTACTCAAGTTTACCTCAGCGTATAGAATATGTCTCCATCTCTGATGAGATCTGAAAATGCATATTGTCTATAGTTAGTTCATGTCGATTATGTCACTGCTTTAATAAATGACTCTGGGTTATAAGTAATGTTACGATATTGTTACTCCCAAAGTTTAGGTATGGCTCAAGTCAATTTTTCATTTTATGTCTGAAACATGCGTTCTGTAATTAGCAACAAGGACAAGAAACGGTTGTAAACAGTGGCGGATCCAAGGGGGGGGGGCGGACGTGCGACCCCCTCCCCTTGAGCCCTTATGGATAAGTAAACATTTATATGCTGTGCCGAACTGCTATTTAAAAAGATTGTGTATCAGGGAAATTATTAACATTATTGCCACCAGATGTTATATTTTAAGGCTAATATGCACCAAATTCGATTTCGGCTGAGGCTCCGCCCCAGACCTTGCTGAGGGAGCTCACGGCGCTCATCCGGCCCCCCTACCTGGATTCAAGGGATCATACTTCTAAGGGAAATGGGAAGGGAAAAGGAAAAGGGGAAAGGGGAGGAAAGGAAAAGAGGAATGGAAGGGAGGGAGGAGGGGAGGGGCAAGGGGGATATTCCGCCCCCATGGCTGCAGCCTAAATCCGCCACTGGTTGTAAATGAAGCCAACCAGTAGATCCTGTTCGTTGTCGCAGAAGTAGAACTGAAGAAGTGCCGTTGAAGTCTTTGCCAGCTGGACGTGAAGTGGACCGACGTTACAACGGCACAGTCGCTTCCGCAGCACCTTGTTGCTCGAGTAGACCCACAAACAGCTCATCGACGTCTACAAATAGCCCAGGCATAATGTACATGGACTACAATCTGCTCGGTGCCGTGTTAGTAGGCAGGCCTGAGGCCTACATCTTGTGGCCTCTTGAATGTGTGAAAATGTGCTTGTGGTCGTTTGAAAGGGCTTAGCTGCTGGGGATAAGAACCAGGGCTGCAAAAAAACCTACGTTTTTTAAAGAAAAATGTTTAGTTTTTTGTTTGTTGAACACCGTGCACAAAATTCAATTCAGGGAAAACGTCTTATAAACCTTCTTCTGAGTGAACGACATAATGACGCGATTAAACTCATAACTAAAAATCATGATTAAAGTATGAATTAAAGTACGATATGTATATATAATAAATTTCATTACAAATAAAAAACTTTTAAAAACCTAAAAATAAAAACTGTACTTTTCGGACCAATTTTCCAGCCCTGCTAAGACCCCAAAGTCCCAAACCCCCATCCATTGGATGCGCCAATGAGCGTGATTGTGTTAATGACGATACCAGTGCTGAGGTAGATCTGGTGTTGATAACTTCGCCCTTTGGCAGTGAACTTGCAGTTGTTGCATTGCCGATGTGAAGCTTGGCTGTCGTTATAGCGACGACGTCACTTTGTTTCCTACTTCCAGTCTTCTGTGACTGCGTCGACGAATTGGACGGTGATAATGTGTTAACTGGCATTTTCTGGCGCTGACCGTTGAGCAATGGACGTCCATGTCGAGCGTATGGCGACGCTGCTGCTGTGAAAGACGTCGTCGATGTGCTGGCTTTCCTCTGTGTTGCCTGCAGTCCGCCGTCTGACGCAACTGCTTTGGATCCACGCACGGCACGGCTTCGTCCTTGCTGCTGGGATGAAGTCGGACGTCGACGGTTCAGTGGGATAGCTGCAGCAGCAGACACCCTAGTGACGTCACTTGCAGGACTGACGTCGTACCCGGAGCTTGCATGATCTGCAACTTGCAGCTGAGCAGCAGTGACGATCGCGGCAAACACGAGCCCGACTAGTCCTAGAAACATCGCGTTGCGTCTGCTAAACCCAAGCGCTCTTTGTGCGACTGAATTGCCACGTAAACGACGTCGCGTGTTGCTGTCATTTTCCTGGACCGCGCGTGTGTGCAACGTGCTGCTCGCCAGTAGGTGGCATGTGTTATCAGTTGGCCTACAGTAGGCTCTGTTATGCCTTTGGGGCATGTACGTCTGTTGTCCAGTGCTTACCATACAATGTATATTGCTATACGCCTATCTATATAACAAGAAGCCCAGCTGACGCTAGGGACGACCAACCGTATCGCCTACGTCCATCGTCCGCGCCGGCGTCCAGTTGCGGAGAGAAAATGAATTCTCACTGGTGAATGCAGCAACTGTCGAACGCTACAACCAACGCTGGGATACGGTGCGGCGCCCGTGGGTTATGGATGCAGGCGGAAACTGCGATGAAAATTGCGGCCAAACCGCTGCAGATAGCGACACGGTTAACTTACTGGTTAGCCTACTATTGACACCGTAGGTCTATATATAAGAACTCGCCATTTCCCTATCTAACGGGTTAATGTAGGCGTACCATTATCGTCGCTGACCCGCCTTTTTTTCTACAGACAGACAAACCTAAACCTTGTGTCATAGGCACGGCTGATTTATAGTGCACAGGAAACACGCAGTGTTACGGTAATACAAAATTATTCACACGCGCACTAGCATATTTTACATAGGGAGCCCTCGTGGTTAGTCTATACAGGGTGGGCCAAAAAATGGCACAAAATTTTTATATGCCAATAACTACATCAAATATTAACCGATTTTTAAAATTCTTTCACTGATGGAATCGGCAAGAAATTTGTAGTAACAATAATACTTAAGATCCCACCACACCTCATAGGTGTCGTTACACTGCCTTGTGAAATGTCAGACATTGCACTCTCGCCGGCGACGACAATGGCCAATATTGCATGATCAACGTTGATTGAGCCTGACATGTGGCTTTCAAACAGAAACAGCCCGAACTTAAATCCTGTCGATTATGCTGTTTGAGGGGGTCTTTCATAGATGGTTTATCAGTGTTGACAATATTATTCACGACAATTCTGGAGCACTGAGTGGGGCAAACTGTGGCAGCGTTTGGTTGATTGCGCTATTGTTCAGTGGCGTCATCAGCTTGAGTGCGTCGTCCAGCAGCAAGGCGGACAAACTGAACATTTGATGTAAAAACTGCGATCGAGATATTACAGTTACTTTGGACAATAACTGAGGCAATAAACAGGTTGTTTTGTTGTAAATTTTTTTAAATGTGTTGCTACAGATATCGCCTTCTTTTCAACTGTTGCTTTGAAGACATTAATATTTCACTAGGTAGTGTAGCGACACACTTGAGGTGTGGTGGGATCTTTAGTGATAGTGTTACTGCAAATTTTCTCCTTTTTCCGACAGTATAAAAATTTTGAAAATCGGTTAATATTTGATAAAGTTATTGGCGTATACAAATTTTGTGCCATTTTTTGGCCCACCCTGTATATGCTGTAGGGGGCTACCAGTAGTCCTATGTACGTATATAATATGATACATATATCATTTTTATTGTTAGCAATATCAATATTATAATACTAATAGTGCTATTACGCGGCTGTTCTATAGCCTGCATTACGCGTCTTGCCCGTCTTTCACTCAAGTCGACTCGTGTCAGTCGTGTGTCTGGCGACTGGCGTTGAAACGGTAGTTATTTACTTACTTATTTACTGTTTGTGACTACTTCAGGGTTTTTTAGGCTAGGGTTTTCCCCCAAAGTATGAGTGTTTCTGTAAATGATGGAGCTTCTGGCAGTGATTTCAAGGTTACTTTGCATTATAATGAGTTTTTGGTTAATGCTGTTAATGCACATTTAGAAATAACAGTAAAATGAATAATTTTATTACGCGTGAAAGCAGCTACTGCTGTCAGTGTGTCTTAGCCATCGCAATTCTGTTCATCCTCCGTCCATCTGTCTGTCTGTCTCTCACATGGGTGGATCAGTCAAAAACGGTGCAAGCTAGAATCACCAAATCTTCACTGTCGGCTGCCTGAGAGCCTCTAGTTTCAGGAACCGTAAAGCTTTTCCATAAATTCGAAGGGGGTCACCTCGAATGAGGGTGCTAAATGAGAGGGGGGTGGGTAAAAATTTGCGATTTTTGGCCAGTTAGTCGCTGTATCCAGTAACGGTGCGAGATAGGGCCTAGGTTACTATTAATCACTAATAGGAAGTTGTACACCTTGGCTCTTGATTGGCGCCGAATTCAATGACTTTGAATAACCTTGAACGCCAAAATAGGGGGTGTTGTGGATTTTTTGACGATTTCGGGCTGCGACACAATCTATATCATTTACAAGGTGGCGCCATGCTACTTTCGTTATGCAATCCAGATAGAGAATTTGGTATTTGTATATTAACTTAGTGTGAACACCCCAATTTTCAGGTAACTACTGAACCAGAACTGCTATAGGCTTTCGCACGTCTCCTGAGCATTAGCTCAAATTTTTTGTATACACAGTTTTTAGAACGCTTATAATGTACAGGAGCTTGTGAATTATGTGTGCATTTATTTGCATCTGATATATGTGTAACTAGCCAGTTACCATCCATGAGTTACTGTGGGTTAGACTAAATGTGGTACAAGATACTTGGGAAATAATTATTTTGTACTTGGCTTCTAAGTCGGCTAGCCATGAATTTCACAGTTGGCTTAGCATTTTCGCGGCTAAGGTCTCGGCTTAGCCGCGATTTTCACGGTGATGGCAGCTTAGCATTTTCACTATGTTCCTTCAGTTTCGTGCATTTTTACACTTTTGCTACGTTTTTGCGTTTCAATGTTTTTTTTCATTTTGTGAACGTTTTCTATATTTAAAAAACGTTTACCGAAAATTCTGTCAAGAACTTCGAGAAGCACTTTTGAAACCATCACAGAAACGAATTTAAAGGCCACATGCAGATTTTGGTTTTGTGGCAGTTTGCTTAGTTAGTCTAGTGATATGACCACATGGTTGAATTGAAATTGAAAAAAGTTCTCTCTCTCTCCTCTCTCTCTCTTTCTATCTCTCCAGTTCTAGCTGTACTGCACCTACAGCATTAGGCATTAGGTAAGAGGTGGAACAAACGTTTTTTAACATTTTTATTCGACGTTTATGAACAGTTTTCCTGCACGTCTTTAAGGACTTTTAATGTTTATTTTTTCGGGAACGTTTTTTTACATCTATGCAATGAATAACCGGCTTATTTTGCAATGCATTATGCAGTGTGTAGTAGCCTAAGTGTTGTGTACATTGTAATTTGTAATACTGTGCCACTGATTGTAGGGAAAGTTACATTACGGGACGTTATTGCTACGACACTTTGTGGTTCTTTTAGTATTCACACAAACCGATATTAACAAATTTTTCTCGGCTAGTCGCAATTTTCATGGAGGTGGCGGCTTAGCAAAATCACGGTGTGGTGGCTAAGTTGGCGGCTTAGAGGTCTATTTTGTGCCATAATTTTTGGAGCAGGACAGCATCAGAGCACCAAAGGGAGAAGGTAGATTGTTTGTTTGTTAAAGTGATGTTATAGCTTGTGCTGATGTTTTTTTTGCTGTAGACATATACAAAGGAGATTTCATTCAATTCTGACAGTACTGTTGGTAAGCCTCTCAGTCCTGTATTTTATATCGTCTCAGCACTGAAACAAAGCTAAGTATAAAATTGAAATAAACAAGTGTAATGTACCACCCACAATTGCAAAGCTGCAGTTTGGTGATGTGTATTTTGCTTCGGGACTTGTTTGAGAACTAGCTTATAAGCCATAAATGTTGCAGATAATCTTTGTAGTGTAGTCATTTGGTAAAATACTGGTTGTGCCTACAGGGGGAGTACAGGCAGTGAATAAACTACTTACCTTATAGTATTAAGTGGGTTAACTCAATTTTTCTGGCTGTGATTGTTAGTAGTTGTTGATTTTGTTGTTTCATTTTGAGTTTGGCACTATTAACTGCAGATTTTTTTTGTAATAGAATATTCTGTACTGCCAGTGAAAGCAGTTTTGTTTTGATTGCAGATGCTTCTTTGCTGTCAGCTGATGAGAAAAAGCGGCTGCTTCAGTTACTTGAGAAAGAAAGTAGGGCCTACAGTAATTCAGTTTTTTTGGAGTATGCTTGTGCATCTTTCATGTGCATAATTCCATGACTGAATTAACTTTATGTTTTGAATAGACTCATCGGTTGAAACAATATATAAATTATACATAGCATACATTAAAATTCAACAAAAACTTTAAAATAAAGATTACATTTTAATGAATTGCTATGTATAATTGACTTAATGTTGTCAATAATCAAGCATTAGTAGTGCATGGCATTGTATTCAGTTTTAACCAATAATATCGTCATCAGTTTGATATGGCTCTTTTCTTAAAGTGAAAACGTTAGCAGTAATTTGACTTGTAAGAAAATCTGTCATATTTTACTTTGTGCATGGAACTGCTGACTATGTATACTATGGTAATCACACAGGCTGTGATCTGTGTACACGTACACTGTGTCCGGTAAAAAACGGACCCCCTAGACATCGTGCAATAAAAATGTCAAATCTGAATGAATTTGAATAAAGTTTTGTACACTTAATTCACAATAAATTCCTGAAGCGATTGCCAAATTTCGTTGAAAAAATATTAGTTCTTAACGTAATTATTAAATGTTGAATATCGATAACAAAATATCGCCATTGCCAATAGGGTGTTACATAAAGTAAACCCGTGTACATATGCGTAACTTTGACAAACAGCATTTGATTCTGGCAAAATTTTACATCAACAATGCATCATATATTGGCGATCAAAATGCCGAATTTCAGTTAAATCTATCTTCGCAAACAATAGTTACAATGGCTTTTCTGAGATCGCCTCAAAACATGAAGTGTCCAGTATTAGGCAACCGTTTGTTTAATCCCGACAGTGTCCATGGCTTGCTGGGAAATTTTGCAATAAACTTTTTAACATCATATTTTTTCTCGTGTTTCAACAGTTTAATTAAAACATGATCGTCTGCAGAAAACACCATTTTGTTAGTGTTTACATTATTTTGATTGCATCAACAAATGTCAATTGAGCGACTGCAGTATGTACCACCATATTGATAACGGAGATATTTTGTTATCGATATTCAACATTTAATAATTTTGGAGCGGAATATTTTCAAAGAAATTTGGTATTTGTTTCAGGAATTTATTGGCGATTAAGTGTACAAAACTTTATTCAAATTTGTTCAGATTTGATATTTTTATTGCACGATGTCTAGGGGGTTTGTTTTTTACTGGACACAGTGTAGACTTTTATTGTGCAATAGCTCCGTCATTCCAGCTTTCCTGCACTAAATGTCATGACAAAACTTGGACATTTTTTTTTATATTTCTGAGGAAAATGGTTAGATTTGCACAAAATTTTCAGGGAATATATAGTTGGAAAGAAGTATATTCTTTGCTATCGATGATGTCAAGGTGTTGTCATATTTTCCTGTTTGTAAATTTTAGGTTTTACCATTGAATTCAGACATTTGATGAAATGTTAAAACACATGAATTGGTCATTGTGTTAACTGACCCCAAAAATATGTTAATCCATTATGCAAGTTTTCTGTGTGAACTGTTTTTGTGATTTTTCTTTGTAGCGGAGTGCAAGATCTCCAACTTTGTTGATGTTGGCAGGTGTGGATGACCATTAGGGCTGCCATTATCGGTTAATTCGTTACCCGGGTACCCGACCGGGTAGTAAGTAAGTTAGTAAGTAAGTAGGTTGTGACACTGTTGTACAGGGGGGAGGTATAGGCCTATTTTCACTTT
>Ga0209367_1000270_pt1 | contig 45565 bp, 28 predicted proteins | sample WorMetLIZISLAND2_FD_187412 | JGI IMG/M metagenome (GOLD analysis project Ga0209367, IMG submission 187412) | Marine gutless worms symbiont microbial communities from Max Planck institute for Marine Microbiology, Germany - Olavius geniculatus... ... | reverse complement strand
ATGTTGCGAACAAGTACGTCTTCAAATGACGCTTAAAAGTCGACAGTGACGACGATAACGTGACAAACGATGGTAGACTGTTCCATGCACGGGCAGCAGCAACCGGGAAAGCGCGATCCCCAATCGTGCTGCAACGAGTCACTGGAACAACGACCGCCGTTGATAAGCTGGAACGCAGACTCCGCCTCGTGGTGACGTCAGTTGCGCGGTTGATGCTGTCGGCGAGGTACACAGATGCTGTGCCGTTGAGAGACCGGAAGACGAGGTACGACGGCTTGAAGGTGATCCGTTCCGGAATCCGAAACCAATGGAGTTCACAAAGTATAGTGGTGTCACGTGCTTTAGTTCCTCTACAGAACAATCTTACTTATCCTGGTGGAGTAACATTTGGGACGTCGACTTACGATCACAAGGTCGTGGTTCGTCTCCCGGTCGGGTCGCTATCAAGTGGTTACTACTTGGACGGGTGACTGTTGGTGGACAGGTAGGCATACACCATCTCGGTATATAACCAACACCATGTTTAACTCAGAGTCTTAGCCTTCAATCTCTTCAGGTTCGCTAAATCGAGTTCTGGCGTGACTCGTAACTGCTATGAGGCGTTTTTGTGTTTTTGCTTTTTATCGTTTTTTCTTTAGTTGTTACATTGTATTGAACTCTGACACTGTCTGTCCTGATTGTTTGTTTGCTGCCGCTGTGACGAATATAAATTTATAGGCCTACATTTTAACCGAACTACAAAAAACCGAGTCGGATACAGACACGCTGTTTGAGAATAAGGGTCGCTTGTCATAGACAGACAGTCTGAACGAATGAGAGAGACATTCGTCGACTAGGCCTAATAATGACGACTCGGCGATGACAGCACAAAATTCAATTCAATCTCATCTTTTCTTCACCATCTGCTGCTGTTGCTGCCAGTGGCGGATTCAATGGGGAGGGGACGAGGGACGTCCCACTATTGACTAGATGCATCGTGAAATAAGCGAAAATTTTGCACGAAGATGCACTATTTTTGTATAAAATTTTCAAAAAGTTTCTGGGAAGAGGCATAGCCCCTCCCAGATTCTATTTTTACCCTTCCGCCTCTCTATTCCAAAGTTCTGGATCCGCCACTGGCTGCTGCTGCGGTTGTTTATGCCAGAATCAATCATTTTTGCTCCTGTCTGTCTGTCCTATGCCGCAACTGCGTTCACTCTCACCTCATTATCGTCGCCCGCTTTTGCTGAAAAGGGGATGAACTCCCACGCAATAGACAACGGATATTCTATGCTATTTTTTTTCTTTTTATTTCACAGAATACCAGCTAATAGTATAGAAAAAAAGAACAAAATTTTAGCCCCATACAGATCATTAACAGCGATCTTGATCTATTCTAATGTGTTTTTTGTCTACCAACACGCTTGTGGCCTATTATCAAGGTTATGGTGGTTTGTCGTAGCCTACATTTATATTTCACAAGGTAGTGTAGCGATGGGAATTAATGCGTGGTGGAATATTTGATAAAAATGCTATAGCACATTTTTCAAAATATGCCAACGAAGTGAAGGATTTCGAATGTGTGTTTGGGCTCCGGATACTCGGCTCCACGTTTTTAGCCCACCGTGCTTCATTAAAGATCGAGCTATTGGCATGAATATTGACGTCCGTCTGTCTGTCATGGATGTACTGTGGCTAAACGGTGCAAAATAGAGCCTAGGTTGCTATTGATTATTAATAGAAAGTCGCACACTGGCTTTCGAATGAGATATAAATCAGGCCTTGGATGACCTTGAAGAGTAATAACGCACTATGGTAAACCAATCATGCGGTGTTATCGATGAACGGTAAGTCGTAGAGGGTCGGTGATGGTACCATGGGATAGGGCGGTGGCGACTTTCTATAGGCTGTCAATAGTAACCACGTGTCAATCTGCAGCGGTTTGGCTGCAATTTTGAATGGAATGTTTAAAGCTATAAGTGGCCGTATCTCGCAAACGGTGAGAGATACGGCTTAAGTTGCTATTGCTCACTAATAGAAAGTCGCAAATTGGCTTTCAAATGACATTAAAAAATCATTCACCTTATATGACCTTGAAGATCAGTACTGCAACAGTAACTGTATAGGCTGTAGCGTGTCTTCCCGAGCAAAACGTTTTTATTGTGAGAAATATTTGCAAAACCTGCGTCCGATATTCTCCTTGTTCATTTACTCTGTAGCTGTTTATATCATCTGGCGAAATGACCACGTGCGATGTCTGTTATACTACCATTCATTGCTTTCGAGACAGCGTTCCCTTAGCATAGCGTGCATGAAACTGTCTCACCTCGAACCAATCGTTTTTTTCCGTGACTGGAAATCGAAGGCTGGGCTTCGGACGTAGGCTTTTCTTATCGATAGCTGGGCTTCTTCTGTTCTGTTTGGCTCTAACCATTTTGTTTGTACTATTATACACTTAAACTAAAACGCGGCATAATAATTAATAAAGATGTTGACGATCGCGTATGTGGGGATCTATTTTTACTCAGGAAAACATTAATTTAACACTGGATCAATCTACTTATAAAGCGAAACTCCATTGTTTCGATTTGTCAGGTTGTCGGATAACAAGCCGTACAACGTGTTGACATGTCAGAGTGTCGTGGATTTGTTGCAGGTTTGCATTCTTTGACCTTCATCGTTGACTTTGACTTTTGATCTTAATTTCAGTCGATTAAAATACTTGACAATTGGTAGCGGTAACGCGTTGTGTCTGATCAACGAAGTTGTTTTACGCCGAGCCGGGTTAGTAGTTGGATCGGTGATTGTCTTAGGCAGGTAAACCATCTCCATATGTAACCAGCCGCCTAGCTCAACTCAGCCCTCCAACCCTCCGGGATAGGTAAATCGAGTAGGCCTACCGATCTATCAGGTTGAGGTTAAAGCGGGGCGCGTTCACCCGTATCGGGTGGCAGGTAACACTAAGTGATCCCCTATTGCAAGTGACGTTCCGTAGCTCTGAGATGGGTTTCCTATGAAAATCTACAGCATTTAACCATTTAATCATTTTCACGCTCAATTTATTTCTGCCGCCGTAGCCTCGTTGTTGTGCAGCTTGTTGCATGACTTGTCCGGCAAAGCCACAAGAAATCAAAGCAAGTGGAGTTTGGTTAGCTGCATTCGTTTACGGCCAGAGTAAAGTTGTAGCTTACTACTGTGTAGCCTACTTCTCGGGGCCGGACCAGTCATTTGTGACTGGCAGATACATTAGCATCATGCAAGATCTGCATTCTAATGAGTCTGTGTGCCGCTACACAGTGTAGGGATGTGCGAAACACCGAATTCGGTTCGGTTTCACTTTCGGTTTAAAAATCGAACAGTCAAAAATTTTCAATTTCGTTTAGTCGGTTTTCTGTAGCATTTGCAAAAAACCGCTCGATTGACTTTCCACGAAAATTGCAGTCAAATTTCGACAAGTTAATAAGTTCAAGCACTGTATAATCAAGCAATCAATCATTCATTAATAAAAGGTTTTTAAAGTGGTTTAAGTAATGCAAACTGCTGCTAGGTCCACTAGAGAAAGACAGTTATAGTCCAAGAAATAGTCAGAAAAAAGGTTTCGTAGAAGATGTATTTTGAGTCGCTGACGGAAGATGGACAACGACTCGGCAGATATCACGTTGTCCGGCAGGTCGTTCCACGCTGTGTTTGAATTGGGACAAAAATAGCTGGAGGGTTGAACTTTTCGACTGTCGGAGCCCGACCAAAATTATGATGCAAACCCTATGTACATAGTATATAGCTGACCCCCCAGAACATAATTTGACAGTGTGTTAGGGGGTTGAGAAAACAGTTGGGGGTTCAACCTCCCCAACCCCTCGGCAATTCAAATACTGGTTCCACGTACGTGGGCCGATAACCGGGAAAACCCGGTTCGTTGGCGACGGTTGTCAACTTTTGCCAGCCGATTGGAGAGAAAACCGATTTATGAAATTTCATACGAACTGATTAATATTGTGTAAATCGTTTGTTTTTACTCTGTAGGCCCATTGCATTACCTATAGCAAATCCTTAACATTCTGAATCAAAAATCGCGGTTATTTAAAAACCAAACCAACACTGAACCGAACTTCACAAACCATTCCACACACCCCTAACACGATGCAGTGCTGGGCCTATAGCAGATCGATCAACTTGTATTATGACAAATCAATACACTCCAGTCCCGTTCCATACTGCACCGCGCGCATTTTGACGGTTGCCATTATTTGCATTCGACTGAACTCTATTACTAGGCAATTAATCATGTCTTTTTCTGGTCGAATTTATAGAAACGCCCAGGAAAAAAAGCGTCATTCCCAAAAATTACGTGGTTGGGCCAATAGACCCCGGTATCGCGACAGACAGACGGACGGTCAGACAAGAACCAAAATGCAGTTTTTTAGAACGGTCGCATAATGCACGAAGTGTACAAAAAAAGGTTTGAAAGCCTGAAAAGTCTTGAAATAGAATCTGAAAATGTTCAAACGTGACTAGTCTTCTAAGCACTGTAAATAAAATTGTACTGTGTTTTATCGTAAACTTTATTTAACCAGTATTTATATATCCAGCAACAGCATCTGCTGCCAAATATATTAAACGAATTAATCATAGAAGACCATCAAAGGCTCATAGATCAGGGGACAAGTGTTGGAATCTCAGTGACAGTCAGTGTTTATCGTTACGGGGTAGATAAAACCGTTTGTAAGTTTGTAAGACTACAGTCTACGTGCACCGTTATTTTACAAAATTCCACGGATATTATTATCTCCAAGTCAGCTAGCAGCAAGATCGTGTCCGGGCAATGACGTCATTGTGGTGACGTCACCGGATGATGACGTCACGTCCAGTTCGGCTCCGATGACTTGGCGATATCCGACTGATGACACTGATCAGTGGGCGTGGCTTTATAAATGGGCGTAACTTAATGATAAATGGGCATGTTCTTATGCTGAGTGGGCGTGGCTTGCTGGTGAGTGAGTGGGTGGCGATATCCGACTGAAGACATCGAAGCGTGCTTGGAACAGCAGCGACGGAGCCACGTCAGCAACAGCGTCTGAAATTGCCCTGATGATGATAACAATGATAATGATGATGATGATGATGATCATTATTATTACTGTAAGATGAATAGCCCTGATGATGTAACGTCAGAATCGTGTGCATCTCCCATGTTGTGACGCGACAGACATTGGTCGTGCTGCAGCAACTGCGACTGTCGACTCTTGCAGTAGTCCACGTCAGATCGTCGACAGTAGCGACGACCGACGACTTGACCCACTCAACATCAAGCCACGCCTACTTACCACCAAACCACGCCTACTAGCAGCAAGTCACGCCCACTTTATGACAACGACGGACGACTAGACCCACTGCTAGGATGAGTGATGCCACAAGCAGAACCGTCACCGCCGAGATACTGACCAGTATGAATCCCGTGTACTGGCTGCCAGTGCCGCTGTTGTCAGCCGGGTGCTCGGGGCTTTGAGATGCGGGCAATTGTTCACAGTCGAGCGGTCCGCTGACGTACGACGCACCGGTGTCCTGGCAGAAGTAGTCTCCCCGGTGGTCGACCATCTCGTCGTCAGGGTGACGTAGCAAGGTCACTCGGTCAACCGTGGCGTTCAACCACCGACGAAACTCTCGACGAGCAATGCAGGCGGCGTCACCATCACACTGGAGTGGGTTGGCACGGGCTTCGAGTTGCTGGAGACCGGACAAACTGGACAGTGACTGGGCGATGAGTTGCGTCAGTCGGTTTTCAGACACGTCGAGTCGTGCCAGACGCAGTCCAGCGCACTGCATCGACAAGTCCTCAAGGCTGGTCACGTGGTTGTCGGCGACGACGAGTTCAGTGAGACTGCGCAGTGACGCCAGCACGTCGCAACCGAGGTGCGTTAACTCGTTCCCGGATAGATCCAACCTGGTCAGCAGCGTCAAGTGAGACAGGGGGTTGGCAGCGTCTTCTGGCCACGCCCACTCAGCAGCGAGTTCCATCGCCCGCCGCCTGTCGCTCGTGCCAGACGTCGATCTCGACGTAGACGTGGATTGAGAGAAGTGTAGTCGTAGTGCAGACGCGCGTAGAAATTGACCGAGACGATTGTTACCTAAAAACAAATCAATCAATAAAATATTGCAACAAATAAGCCTACAGACCTCTCTCTATACGTACGAAATTTAAGAATCGCGTAAACGCAAACAAGTCAAATATGTCTAAATGTTTTATAGGAATGCATTGCCACGGCTGTGCAATTCATCTTTTCTTGCACGACTAAAATCTCATCGTTGTAATGATGATGATGTTATGTTCGTTCTAGCCGTCAACGTGTCCGACTCACTGAGGTCAAGTTTGTGGAGACCGTTTGTCTGGTGGAACAGTTCGTCAGCGCGGAATGCGGTGAGGTTGTTGAATGCAAGGTTCAGCTGCTGGAACGTCTGGTGCAGTCCCACAAATGCGTCTCGGTCGACTTCGTTCAGCTGATTGTGTGACGCGTCGAGACGTGTCAGTCGGACCAGTCCGTAGCCGTGCAGCCTCCGCAGACGATTGGACGATATGTCCAGCGTGGAAAATATCGACACCTGATGCAGGGCGTAAGGGTCAATCTCCACTATCTCATTGTGACTCAAATTCACCACCTAAACGTTGCAACAACACCAACAACGATAATCATTTGTTGAACGAAATTGAACACGGTTGAACTGGACATTAAGCCGTGTCACCGTTGGCCGCATATGAATACAGTTCAGCTAGGGTTGTTAACGTTGCAGTATTGCGATTATTGCAATAAGCATGGCAATACGTTTCCCATCAAATACCGCTATTAATATCACAATAATTTTGGTCAGTATTGTTAACAATCCTGGGTTCAGCACATATTAGGCCGGCCGGGCGCCGCACAATGCAGCGACTAGATCAACGGACAATGAGCATTGAGCGTGATGAAAAGCAATAAAGCAGAGCTCTAGCGGCAGCGGCTTTATCTAATGGGGTGTTTACACGATCCAGCAAACGTCCAGCAAACTTCCAGCAACCGTAATGTATTGTTTTATTCTATAACAGTATTTTTAGTTGCAGAGTTTGTATTGCGCCAAAGCTTTGAAGAAAGCTGCTTGTCGAAATTATAACGATACACGCATCCTATGCAGCTAGCGAATCTTCATGGACATCACACTACGTCGTCTGCTCTATCTCGATGAATCGTCTATAATGCATTAAATGTGGAAAAATGCCTACATCATCTTGTATTTATTCTATGGCGTGCCGCTGCTAATATTATACGCTAACTGTAATGCAAATTACAGCAATGCAATGCGTATATAGACGAAGTTAACGTATATTACATTTTCCCATTTAAAATAAAATGCGTTTACAGTTGTTTATTATTTTAAAACCTTATAATGGCAAAGTACGTGGAAAACTAAAAAAAACTCTGGCAAAGCCAGTATGCAAAAAACATTCAGATGTTTAAGCTAACATTAACATTAAGCTAAACTACTGGCATAGACATGGATATGTTTCCTGGACAACATTTATCAAAATTTCCGCAACAGTCAAAATATGTTGTGGGTTAAATTAAGTATTTGAAAAAAAACAAAGTCTTACTGTTAAAAGATAAAGAACATTTTTACGTTTCAAAAAATCTTCGTTTTAAACGTTTACCACGTGTGGTGCAAGAGAGACAATATGCAGATTAGCAATGTTAACATTTTCAAAATGCATACAAATACATCAACACAATGGATCTGCGTTAAGTCGACAAACCCTGCTAATTATTATAAATGACAGCATAAAATAAACGCCGCTTACAGATGTGCACAATGTATACAACAGCAGCGTTACCAGTCTCAGAGATCAATCAAATAAAATGCACGGCTAGGCCTATATACGTTTATCAAAACGATCTACACACGTGCCGATCACTACCTGGATAAAACAGCACGTGCCTTATTACCGATTTGGTTACCGATTTGTCGGCACAGGGTCATATTTGCGCTTCGTTGTTAGGCTACCATTAGCTAAACCATAGGCTAACAGAAACATTTTCGGCTGTTACGCTAATCAGTAAACATTGGGCAAGTAGACCTAATACGACAAATAACGTCAAATGAAGGAGGCTTTAGACTATGTTAGTGATTACCAACTAAAGTCTGCTTGTAAGAACGCCATACGTATAGCCCCATCTAAGGTTACCCGAATGATTTTTGCTGTTTTAGAGGACTGATATCATCACATCGTCTTTACAATAGTTGTTAATTGGTAAGTTTTTTTACACATATCAATATAAAGACCGATTTCTTCCACCTCTCACTCCACCTTGTAGTTAGTAATGTGCCCGCGCAGTAACGCTCCGTTGCATTGAACACTCCAATCGTTCATCTTTGTTAGGCCTAATTTACTTGGCTTATTTAAAGTAAAATAATAACTGCTGTAGCGTAGGTCTACTGACATTGCAAACAGCTAAACTAACTTCGTAATGTGTACACTACAAATTAATTTTTTTAGAAAACTACAATGTAAGCCCTATCGGACAGTACGGTAGCTCGCTATTATTGTCGGTAACCTTATAGGCCTATTAGTATTGTCACCCGTCCAAATTAATCGTTTCCTTTGATTGTGTAGTGTAAGGCGCGTGTGATAAAGTGTTCTGTTGCTAACATTTTTGCTCAGCACAGTCTGCGGTTCATGTACATAAATTTTATATGTGGTTACACAATATTATGATATGATATAGCTGTCACTGACTGTCGTCAAAGTCTATAGTCAGTGACTGATAGCTCGGAGTTCATTGGATTTAGCAGCTAAGCTGCATGGACAGACAAACAGCGGCGCCCACTCCATTGATATCTGGATGCAGGATACTTCCAAGGGAAAACAGGATGCTTCCTGGAAACATTTTGGGGAGTTAAACGCGGAAGATTTATTTTTCTTGACAAATCAACAAAACACAGTCATTTGCGTTGCACATAGATGACTAAAAATATTGCTATAAAATGCATTTTATGGCCCCGAATGCGCAAAATACTCCGGCTCCGGACCCAAATTGGGAAGCTTACAGGAGAGAAAGAAGTGGGAGAAAAAGGAAAGGTAAAAGGAGAAAAGGGGAAGAAAAGACAGGAAAAGGATGAAATGGGAAGGAAAAGGTTGGTACTACTTGAAGGAAAGTTGTTTTTTGGTGCTGAAGGAAAATGGACGCCCCCGAGGTTATGACGTTATGACGCGTCGTCGTCCGTCACTGTAGGCCTAATATCACGCAGCGTCAATATCAGCGTCATCACCGCATCTCTTTCCCGCGAGATATTCACCAGTAAACTGCAGCAGCAGCAGCAGCAATTGACGATCTATCAACATCCGATAACTGCATCGCTTAATTTGTGCCTTTGCCTCTATTGTCCCATTAGTAAGCTGAGCCCATATGACACCGGTACGGCGTACCGGTGCTTATGTTGGAGGCGGTACGTCGTACCGACAGTACTGTTCTTGTTGTCACAACGGCGGCATGCTGTGCATCTGCGAGGTTTAAAATGTCATACGAATACCAAACTGTCACGCACCAAATGCGTTACTCAAGGTCAAATTTTATAAAAAAAAACTCATTTTTTTCGGCCGGGATGAGACTCGAAGCTCACTGGGAGAGCATATGGCGCTTACCCACACCCATTAGTCGGCTGGGGAAAGGATAAACCCTCCACATTTCTGCCCCCTTTCGAGTCATTAATTTTTCTGCGTCACTTTATGTTGAAATGGACGACACGGCGTGCCGACTTCTGTTGCTGGGACAGGGTACAAACAACCCTTAAGTAACCTGTGCCATATTTTCAAACCTTACTCCGCGCTATAAGCGCCGGCGGCGTCATGCGTTAAGAAAGTAGGGGGCAGGGACGATGTTGCAATTATCCGACAGACAGACAAAACAATTCGACAGAGGAGATAGTGGGTGTTCAGAGGTTTAATTTTGCCACTGAATTCCTCCAAAATTGCATTTTAAAAACTTTTGATAAAAATAAATTTTCGATATGGGGGTAAAATTTGTGGGGAGAACAAAATCGCTCCATGCCCTTTATTCCCCCGGCCACGACGCCATTATTAGGCCTATATTCTATTATTTTGTCGCGTCATTTCAGGCTGAAACGGATTACCCCGCATGCCGCATGTCGATGTGTTTTTTGTTGCTGTATCCTACACATGCACCACTGGCTGAAGCTATCTAGCTGGTTAATCTGGGTGTAGGACATTTCCGACGTATTCCCCTCCTGGACTTGTTTTTCGGTCAGACAAGTCCCCTTGACTGATATCTAATCGTTTCTGTGACACCCTACACCATCCTTTTCTTCATTGACATGCTACATGTTGATCGAACATCGCATGCTTGCGTTGCTGGCAATGTATCGATGTTTGAACTGTAGGCTACATCAGCCTTTCATCCCTCCGGGGTAGGTAAATCGAGTACCACTACCGGCCTGTCTGGCTGTGGTTAAGGCGGGGCGCGTTCGTCTGTGTCGGATGCATGTACGTGGTAGCTAACACTGTGTGATCCCACGTGGCAGGTGACGCTCCGTAGCTTTGTAATGGGTTTCTATTAAGAGCTGTACACCACATTTACCTTTACTTTTATGTTGCATCACCAGTGACGAGGGATATGTCTGTTATAGTGGGACGTCCTACATCCGGTTAATCCATCCCAGCAGCCGCTGACACGCCCGTCATCTCTGCCTGCTGCTAGTAGAGTAGCAGTTAGCTGGATAGATGACACTTATGTGGATCGCAAATGTACAATAAAACTGCAATAAAACAACTTATTTTGTTGCGTTGCAGCTTTATTGCACGTCTGCTAACGTCATTATCCGGAGCAGCTCTTCGACTTGTACAAAGAAACGTGTCTTCGGACCTTCTCACGTCATTGAAGTACGATAGTCTATGAGTTATACCACCGTGGATCGTAAAATTAGGCCTACATCACACACTTGTGCATGATGAAATATTGACCGGTTTTTACGGGCGAGAGCTAGCATTTGAGCGTATTAGGTATATGGTAATTCTGCCTTGGTGTCTGTCTCTCATAACCCGGTACCGATCGGAGCTCAGGTGAGACACAGACTTCTGGTTTTTATCTTATGATAGCTTAGAGTCTCTAGTATTTCAATACAAAATTTTATGCCACTGGCTGAAAATTGTCCCACGAACAAGGGAGAGAAACAAAGCCACCCCACTTTAAAAGGCGTTATTCTACTGTTATTGGCTCGTCCAACGTGAAAATGGCTGTAGATAGACACAGACATGCTGTTTATCATAACAAGTACTGGCGACGAGCTTCTTAGGAATGTCAACGTTGATGATCTTAAATGACCGTGAACGACCAAAATATCGGGTTTTAGTGAATTTTTCGCGATTTTGGGCAGCGACACGCATTTTAAGAGTGAATTGCGCCGAAATGGCTAAAGATAGACCACAACAACCTGCATATAAAATTTTCAGCATTGAATGTAGATTTTAGCAATCCAAGTCCGGACCCTTTAAGTTTAAGGAGGCTTGCGCACGCGGGTGTCAAAAACGGGTACCCTTCTAAAAAGTGGTTATTCTTCCGCTGTTGGCTTGTCTAAAGTGAAAATGGTTCCAGATAGGCACAGACATGCTGCTCAACATAACAAGCACTGGCGACGAACTTTTTAGGATTCTCAACATTAATGACCTTGATTGACCTTGAGCCCTAAAAATAAAGGTTTTAGTAATTTTTGGCGTTTTTTAGATCCGAAAGAGTGAATTGCGACGAAATGGTTGGAGATAGACCAATATTACCTGCGAACACGAACTGCTATAGGCTCTTGTGCGTCTCATGAGTATTAACTCAGATTTCTTGTTATAATTATTTCACTGACTATTTTTATGGAAAGTATACTTCTTTGCACAGCCAATCTCGGTCTTCAGACAGCGTCTCAAGACTTTCCTGTTCAGACCTATAGGCCACAAGTAAGCTCACTTATACTGAGGAGGTCCTATAAAATATTGTTATACCTCAACGCAAATTACGTAGGCCTACCTGCACGACTGGTCCAAATCACGTCACGTGACGTTCACAAATACGCAATATTTACCAAACGCTCAAACAGCCGGTCAAAAATCACTTTAATATTGCCCTCGAAGCAATATTATAGTGAATTTTGACTGGTCACGCCAAAATAATATTCAGGCCGTCTATGACCACGCCGACGACAAATGGCTGGCTGTATTGTGGCCAAACTGTACGTCGTGCGTTAACAGCAGAACCATGTTGTTTGTTGACTTTATTCGAAGGGATCGTAAAATGCACAAATTTTGCGTTAAAGTATAACAAAACAAATAGCAACTGGCGTCATCGATCATTATTGGGAATTTTTTCCTGTCAGTTCGTAAAATATTGCCCTCGGTCTTTGACCTCAGGCAATATTTTACGAACTTCAGGAAAAATTTTTCAATAATGACCTCGAAGCCAGTCACTATTTGTATAAGCTTAATGCTCAATATTCAATAGGCCCCTAATAGGCCTAATAAAACATTTGTAGAGCGCCGTAGTGCCGTAGCTTCAAAGGCGCTAAGTTAAAGCTTTATGTGATAGTGATGACGATAAGTAGGCCTAAGGTAAGCTTATAATAGCCTACTTAATCAACATGCTAACATTGGCCGCATGTTGTTGCGTTTCAGTTTATATTCTGTCCATGAATCAGCGCCGAATCCCGAATTCATCAATTGGCTAGCACGACTCGAGATGGCTACAGTAGATGTATATTTTTCAGTGTGCATGATATTGGAATTCAAACACGCTCTGGCCGCTAATCTGCAGGGTTTAACTTTAATCTACAGCCGACAAACCACCGATGCAGCAGACTCAATTCTATTCGTTTTCCTGCGAGATGCCGTAAACCGTGAGTGACTGAAGGCAGAAGTGATTGCCGGAAGGGATGGTAGGCTAATAGATAGGCTGCTACAAGCTTTTACCGATATTGCAACTGTTTGTAAAACTAAAGTTAATGAAATATTTACTATTCTTCAATGTGTTACTACATGCTGTCCGGAAAAGATTTTACAGTCTCCTTTAAATAACGGTAGCAATTTTAAACACATTTTTTATTTAAACACATTTTTACAATTTTGTCATTTATTATTTCAATGATCAATACGTCATTACACGGTATACAAGGTAGATGACAACGGAAAATTTCTAAAGCACATTTTGCATGTTTTACTAAAACGTATCATCTAGATAACGTGTGCCAAAAACTGTAAAAAACGTTTAAATTTGTTAAAGGCACGCTTTATTCAGAAAAAATGTAGGCCGTACACTATGTCCGAAAAAACATACAGTTTTTTTCGGTCACTGCACATTTAGTAGTCCTACATTTACGCATTTGTTACTCAACGTTAAGAAAAAACAATTGCAGAAAAAGACGAAAAACTAAAGTGGAAAAAACTTGAAAATTCAGACAGAATGCGCAAATGCAACAGTTGTACGACGTTGGCCAGTCGCGGTAGAAATTTTCTGCAGCTGCAATCACAATAAATAGGTAAGTAAGTAAGTAAGAAGGTAGCCGAGACGATTAGAGTGTCCATAGCAACTAGCGTTACATAAATATATCGATGATGGACTGTGCGGGTACAGTTGGCATTCGACAATGCTGCAGTCATGCATATCGTAGCTCATGAGTCATGCTGTACCGATGCATAAGAAATGAGTAGGCTACTTACTAGCTTACGGGCTACATAGTAAAAGTAAATTTGGGCGGTGGTGTGTATGCTGCCTGCACCGCGGTTCCAAACCCATATCGTAGCTGATGACGTATGCCGGGTCATCGGTCAGCTACGCTTGACCAACTGCTGCTGCTGCAGCTACCCACAATGCATTGCAAGCCAGCCATCAATCTGTCAACGGTTGCCAGGCAACCAGTGACGCTGTGTCACCTTCGCATGAATGCCTGCTCGAAGCCATTTGTTACAAAACCGCAACGAAATCTACCGTTTTAATTGAGTACGTAATCCCTCGGTGATTTTCCATTGGCTCCAAAATGCGTGACCATGAATAGCTCTAAACGGTATTAGCCTACACAGTAGTTTTTACCTACTGAGTAGTTTTTACTGAATTAGACATAGCCTAGGTATCAACACACTCTACGGTGTATTATGCGAGTGTAACGAGGTGTATTACACAGTAGATCATGCTGAAACATACCGTACTTTTTCATGACTGTGATCGACGGTGAGTTCTGCTCGAGAATAGGTGCTGTGGACAGACACTAGCCACGTTTCGATCGTCGCGCTTGAGTGGAGCGAGATTTTGGGCAGTTAAAACACTCCAGACACAGCAGTGAGAGATGGGCGACTAAAGTAGGTCATGAAATAAAATATAGTCAACTTACCTGCAGATGACGCAGACCGTCGAGCCAGAACGCCGGCACGTGGGAGATGCGATTGTGACTCAGATCAACGAACACAAGCGAGTAAAGTCTTGACGTCGTCGTTTTCTGCTGTAAGGTCATCATGCAGTGACGTCATACTGTAGCGACGTCATCAGTTTCTGTTGTGACGTGACGTACACAAGCGAGTAGAGTGCGTCGAGTGTTACTATGCGCGTCAGTCGATTCCGCTGCAGATAAACGCGTCGCAAGTTCTTCATCGCCGACACGTTCTCGACGACCGTCAGCCTGCCCGCCTCCAGGTGTACAGTCTCCAGCTGTGTGAGGTGGTTGAACAGTTCAACCATTGGTCAACAACTCAGCCAACTGACCACTGGTCAATGGCTCCACCTTTGACCGTTTCCAGCATCAACCAGTGGTCATTGGTCAACATCTGAGCCGCTTGACCATTGGTCGTGAAGTGGCTGAACAGTTCGGGTTCTATCCACTCGAGGTCACTGAACGCGACGTCTAGTACAAGCAGATGGTGAAACTGGGCCAGCATGAGTCTACACCATTACCAAAACTACAACCAATCCCATCTCCGCTACCGTTTTTATCTCTAACGCTTTGTGTCAGGAACATAACAAAGACTACTTGTAGTAGTAACGCATGCTGAAACTGCTCAGCTTGCCATCAGCATCATCGTCATCATCATCGTCATCGTCACTGTCGTCATCACTGCTGTAACGAATTGTTGTCGCAAAGTAATGCACCGAAATAGCGAAGCAAATAGCGAAACTGTGCCAGCATGTCTCGAGTGAGGTTTCCGACGCTCATTTCGCCGATCGACAGTCGCGTCAGCGGCAGAGAGACCGTCTGGACTGACTGGAAGAATCTCTGTCGAGCCGCCGGCGTCGACGTTACGTTGTAGCTCGTGCAGTTACTGCCGACGTCGTCCAGACTCTTGCCTGCCGCGTACCTGGTGAGAAGACGAGAGAGGTTGTCTGGATTAAGCGGGTTGCCGGTAAGGCTCAGGTACTTGAGAGTTTCAGACAGACAAACGGCGAGGTAACACATCGTAGTGATGTCGACAAGAAGCTTACTCTCAAAAACCAGGACAACGATAAAGATAGAAACTTTTCTTGTACTTTCAGTTTTATATCGAACGCGATAAGTTACAAAGTCTACAAAAACTTGCATAGACTCTCTGAATGTCAGGAATCATGAACAAGACTTTTCCGCCAAGAACCAGAGCAAGACCCTTTTGTCAATAACAATAACTTGATAGTAGTTTTTTTACCAGTTCTTGTAGAAAAAGGCAATGAGTATCATCATCATCTAGTACAAGCAGTACAAGATTTGAGAAGATTTGAGAGTTTCAGATAGCAAGTACGAAACCAAAGACTTCACAAGTCACTTGCTGACTACTTTTAATCTGCAGAGTTCTTAAACCCATAAACATAATAAAACACCAGCGGGTGGTAATACTTGAGAGTTCCAGACAGCGGGCAGAGAGCATCCTCATCGATGTTTTCCAGTTCAGTCTCTGCCAGATTCAACACATCCAGCGGCACGTGTCCCAGTGGCCGGAGGTCCGCCGCAGACAGAAAGTGGATTCGATTGCGGCTGAGGTCCAACTGTCGCAATGAAGTCAGCCGCGCGAAGCTGCCGTCCAGCGTCGCCGTGGCGATCTCGTTGCAGCTCAAATCTAGAATCTCCAGTCCTGGAGCAAATGACAATAAATTTGTCATAAAAATGACTTGACCTAGAAAGCAAAAATTAAATCATGACTGTTACGACAAAGACAAGAACTTCTCTCTCTTTCTCTGAGACCGTCAGCTTAATAGCAAACACAGTAATGAGGGACTCTTTAAAACATTTCGAGGACTCTTCCCCATGGATAGGACTTAAATGTCAAAGACTAGGACCAGGACTTTACTGTCAAGGACAAGGACTTCTCTTTGGTTTTAGAAAGTCCTCAACGTAAAAACAAGAACTGTGCAGAACCTCCAGTCCCGGAGCGAATGCCGATAAGTTGACCGGTACCGTGGTAAGTAGATTAAGACTAAGGTCCAGTTGCCGGAGCGCCACGCAGACGCAGTCCTCAGTGCGGGTGACCTGGAACGACTTTATCATGTTTGCCGACAGAGACAGTTCTTGTAGTGACGTCATCGCGCAGAAGGTCGTCGTGTCGACCGACGTCAGACGATTGCGGTCGAGCACCAGCTGAGAAACGCGCCGTGACCCCGTGAACTCTTCCGGGTCGACCTGACCTATATCGTTGTCCTCGAGGTAGACTCTTCGGGCGGACCGCGGCAATGGCCCCGGTATGACGCCCAGCTCTCGCTGACTGCAGTCCAGCGTTTCCATGTTGTTATAACAGTCGCAGACGTCGGCGCACCACATCGTAGTTTCCGACTTGGTGGCTGGAGACAAATTAACGCGATCTAGCAGCAGAAAAAGAACTGTTATTACTACAGTTTCTGTCCCATGATGAAGAAATTCTGCCGACAGAACTGCCATGTTAGGTCTTCGATGCGTCAGTCTAACTGGCTGAGCAGAAAATACGCGGGGAAACTAGCGACGACTGTTTAACTTATTGAACGTCACCTACCGTGTGATGGCGTCATCGACCAGCAAGCAGCAGTAGTAAATTTTCGGTACAATTACTGGACATCATATCAGCTATCCAACCCGCAGCAGATCTGTGATACTGTCAATCTGTGAAACGAGAGCTTCTATCTGACATATATCACCTCTGCACCGTCACTGTCGGTTTTCAACTTTTCAAGCAGCGTTTTAAGAATTCCTGTTTCCGAATCTACTTAATATACTCACGAATCTGTCGCGGCGTGATCCCAGAAATAACGTCCATTATTTAAGCCCAGTGGAATCACTATATTACACGGGACGTCGCACCAAGCAACAACAGCAGCAGTAACGCCAGCGGGGGATCTGGTCACTGTCGCAAACTCGCGGCGTATCACAGCATCAAAAACGCCGTCAATCTTTACGAACGCTGAAACACTGGCCACCCACAGACTTGACCGGCTTCTCAACGACTCACAATCCTCGGTGTCACAACTGATCCGCCACTGGACAACCGGTGATCGGCTGTGATCGGCTGTGTACGCGCTGTGAAAGACCGTTCTCTGGTGACACACGGCACACAAGCACCACGCAGCAGCAGCAGCAGCAAGAGTGCAACGGTAGCTGACTGGTGACGACTGCATGTCAGAAACACAGATCGGGCATATACATGCCAGCCGATCGGCGCGCTACGTTGCACAGAGCTAGCAAGCCATCAGTGCATCGAACTGTTAGTAACTCTGTTATCGCTAGATCGATGCCGTATGCTGCTTGTCTGCTGCACTTCACTGCGCCTTGTCCTCCCCTACGGCAAATCTACCACTTACTGCTAGTAGTCGTGCCAGCTCAATCTGCCGCCGCATGGCTACATTCTGCCAGACCACCGCCCACAGAAGCAACGTTATGCTTTTACGCCATGTTCCACAAAGAAGTAGCCACTTTGTCTGATGGGTCCAACTTTGGCTAACATGGACCGATCTTATTAATTTCCGTGCACCGTTGCGGAACGAGATGACGTAAATCCGACCACCTCGCCGAAAATTGGTTTCTGCACTACCTTGTGAAATTCTAGTGGTAAACTTTACAGACTTAATTTCGTGCACGTAATAGCCAAAAGAATATGCACAGTCTCAGACATTAATTTTGCTTTAAGATGATACGTTAAAAGATATGTCGATTAGCCGAATAACGCCCCCGATTATGCGCAAAACAAGAACAAATGTCTGCAGAAAAATATAATAACGGCCTGCTTGCCCTATACCACGCAAAAACCACCATAGTAAAATGGCGTAATTTAGTATACCGGTATGTCAACTTCTGAAGATACAATGCACAATACAATATTGAGTACTTGATACGACTGAGTTTGCTATTGCTGTTGGTTTTTACGCCGGAAAGCATCTACTGCTTTAGCGCGTCTTAGATATCGCAATTCTGTCAGTCCGTCTGTCCGTCTGTCACACGGGTGAATCAGTCAAAAACGGTAAAAGCTCAAATCACCAAATCTTCACCGTCGGCTTCCTGGAACTTGGAAGACTCTAGTTTCAGGATCCGTAAAGGTTTTCCATAAATACGAAGGGGGTAGGAAAAATTTGCGATTTTTAGCCAATAAGTCGCTGGACGTTTGCTGGACTTTTACTGGATCGTGTGAACACTTTATTTCTGTGTACGTGTCATAGACTACTTAAAATAAGGACTGACGGCAGCCGTTCTCAGGTCCACGAACTTGGGTCCATCGGTATTTTAGTGTTTTACTGTGACTTTGTGAAACGTAGTACGTTTGCTACAAAATTTTGTACACACAGTGTTACAGACAACGTGAACAAATGTTGCAAATTTGGTGATTGTGTGATTTTTATTTTTTCGTATGTGCATATATTGTGGCTAAACCGTACGTACCGACGTACACAATATATGGGCACACGAAAAAGTGGTAATCAAACATTCGCCAAATTTGTAGCATTTGTTCACGTTGTCTGTGACACTATGTGTACAAAATTTTGTAGCAAACGGACCACGTTGTCACAGTGAAAAATTAAAAATACCGATGGACCCAAGCATGGCCGCTATTAGTTTTTATTTTAAGAGCTGTATGGTACGAATCGTAAGCATAGTTACAATAAAACACGCGACAGACGGACAGACTGAGTAGAAAGAAAATTTGTTTTTGCAGCGAGTGCAGTGGAAAACCATTTGACTACGAGTGACGACGACGAAGACGACAACGTATAATGAAAAGATCGATGTCGAATGCATAGGACAGTAGGAAACAAACGCTTTGTCCCCAGTCTCCGGCTGTTAAGGGGCGTACAGAGCGACGTAACTAAAGTAAACTGAATTGACATGTTTTAGTTTTTAACGAACTGACCAATAGTCAAGCAGTAATGCATTACAGTAGACACCGTCTAACGGCGTCAGTGACTATCCTACGTGACTAGGCGCGCCTATAACGCGCCATGCTCGCCCATTGGTCAATTCGTCAAAAACTAAACCGTGTCAGTTCGGTTCAGTTACGTCGCAGTGTACGCGCCTTTACACTAGCCCCGCGTTTAGCAAACTAGCAGTTACTGTATGGGGTGACTTTGCCTTTTCATTCTTTCCCCCATTTTACTCTTCTACCTCTTGCCTCTCGATACGCCTGAGCAATTCTACGATTTCAAAATATTTGCTATAATTCGAAACCGGTGGGGTTTCGTTCCCACAGGATTTTGACAGCGGGGGCAGCCGGTCGCTGGCTTCTGTTGACAATGTCTATACGGGACGACGCCAGACGCAGATGGACGCAGATGCGTATTAAATGTCTACCGCGGCGACCAGTCTGTGAGTGAACAAAATCGAGTTAGTCACTCACATTGCGTGCTTCAGTCATCTCTATAGTAACGCCTAATTACACAGACATCTTAACATGATGAACCAGTTCTCTGTGCATAGACAGCGACGAGTATCTTATTTTCGCTTCTGCGATTCGCATATGCGTCATTTGTTTCTATTCCAGCATCGCAACCTTTTTAAGCAAAACATTTGACTAAGGTTGTGGTTCAGATTTTTTTTATCTTTCTGCAATTTTTATTTTGATCGTTTTTTTATTTGTTAAGGTTTCTGGATTTTGTATGGCTATTATCTTTTTTGACCAGTTTAACTTGAAGCCAAACTTTAACTTAAATGTTGATGGACTGTGAAGCTCCTTAATTTAAAACGTTTATCATGTCTCTAATAGGTCGTCAACAGGGCTGGAAAACGGGTTCAGAAAAACCAAGGCTTTAGGTTTTTTAACATAATTTTAAAACCGCAAATGTTTATATTTAAGGGTTTTATCAATTATTATTTGATGTGTAATTTACAATACAAATACAGATAATTTCATACTTTAATTGTAAATTTTATGTTTTGATGTCACGTCATTTACTCAGTAAAAACCGTATAACATAAAGAATGGTTTACAAAATGTGTTTCCTGGGTCTTACAATTATTTATGTCCGCCATCCCATCGTCTTTGTATGAAAGCTCTAAAACCTTTAAAACTTTAAATGTTTTTCCAAAACCAGGATTTTTGCAGCCTTGGATGTAAATTGTTATTCGTAACCAGTTTCAGAGCAAATGGTGCCGTATTTTTCAAATAAACTCAATTGATTGATCGTTTTTTTTGATTGATGAGTTATTGGCTGAATTCGGTGGATGCGCTAGCGACTGATGCCAGCGACAGGCTGACAGTGAATCATATTGAGCGTGCAGCAGTCTATAGAGACAGCAGCAGAATCAGCAACTCATCATTCAATCATTCTCACACTGGATGGTCCAGAAACAAGCCAGCATGCCCACCAAACTGTCACTGTCAAACTCAAACATTGATCTGTGCGGCCGACCGGCAGTGAGTGCTAGGCGTAAAAACATTCTCTGCTTCCGGTTGCAGCCGACAAGAAAATAGAAACGGGTGGGAGCAAAAATTATTTTTTTTAATTTTCATATTATGACACGTCGTGTAAATATTACGCAAGCATTGGTACAAAACAAACTGACACACTAAATAGCAGCCATGAGAACTTAAGCAAAGTTGCTGCAGCACTACAGACTAAATGCAAATAGTAGGCGTATATTTTAGTAAAACTTTGAAAGCAACCTGGAAACTATGGGTCTAATAAAAATTTCAGAGAAGTATTTTTCTAGGGCTAAACGAAAACCGGAAACACACAACCCTTCAAGCCTTAGAATAAAGTTAATGTACCGTGAACAGATTTCACATTCGTATTTTGGTCGCACATGTAGCCATTTTATTCCGAGTCTAACAAGTGATTTGAGCAAAGCTCACGAGGCACGCGAAAGCCTATAGCAATTTTTGTTTGCAGGTTGTCTTGTCATCCATTTCGTCGCAGTTTACCCCTATAGAGTGTGTGCCGCAGCCAAAAATTGCTAAAATCACTAAAAACCCGACTTTGGGGGTTTAAGGTTTATGTGCTACCGCTTTCAGGTTAGATAAGCCAATAGCGGGAAAGTAACGACTTTTTAAGTAATACTCCCTCTTTAACGTCCGCGTGCGTGGGTCTCCTTAAAGCCATGGGTTTGATTGGTAAAATCTATGTTTAATGCTAAAAATTCCGTTTGCAGGTTTTCTTGGCGAATTTCCAGCCATTTCCGCGCAATTTACTCTTGGAATGTGTGTCGCAGCCCGAAATCGCAAAAAATTCACTAAAGTTTCATATTTTGGGGGTTGAAGGGCATTCAATGTCATTGATGTTGATACCCTTAAATAGCTCGTTACCAGTGCTAGTTATGATAAGCAACATATGTCTGCTTGTCTGCCTGTCTGAAACCGTTTTCACGCTAGAGGAACCAATAGCGGAAAAATAAGGACTTTTAGAGAGTATCCCTCTTTCACGCGCCGTCGTTTGAGGAGAATCCCTTCACCCGGTGGCACAAAGTTTTAATATTTTTAGCAAAACAATATAAAAATAAGTCCTTTTGGCAGAGCATAGTGAAGATTTCGCTATTCTATAGGTGTCGCCGTTTTGATACATACGTGCCAGGGTGTGACGGACGGACGGACAGACGCCGCGACGATAGCTAAGACGCGCTTAGCATAGCTATCGCGCATAAAAAACTCGCTGCATTACATCATTGTCTATCACCAGGTGGCTTAGTGTGCGGTAGGATGTCAGACTTACGATCGACCGGTCCTGGGTTCGACTTCTGTTCGGGTCGCTATCAAGTGGATACTAGTTGCATCAGTGACTGTCAGCAGACAAGTTAACCAGCTACGTGTAATAACCAACCAACCAACCAACTTAGTCTCACGTCCCTAAAATTCATGTACGGGCCCTCACAAATTATACCAAACAGGGCTTAATTGGGTTTAAATCCGGTCATGTGGATGGTTAGAGTAGACCTACTAGTAGGCCTATAAATTTTATAGAACACTGGATGGGTTGCTAAGTTTGCTACTGAAGAGATTAATGAGCGTCGTCGTTGTCGGAAGCGCTGTCGTGTCTGAAATCAGTTTAGCGGTCGTTTCACGGGCAGAGCATAAGTCACTAATGAGGTGTTTACACGATCCAGCAAACGTCCAGCAAATGTCCAGCAATTCACCTGCATTTTGAATGCATTTGCTGGAAGTTTGCTGGACGTTTGCTGGATCGTGTAAACACCCTATAACGCAGACGTGTGTTTCCGTGCAATCAATTTTACTGCTGACGTTACGACGACACATACGATGCCGCTGCTGCTGCTTATGCTGATGTTAGAGCCTAAAGCGTGAGGCAAAAAGTATCCTCCAAAGTTTTTCTTAACATTCGCTGGAAATTTTAAAGTAAAATTCTCAGAGATGTCAAGTCAATTAAGACTGCGTTTTGTATCAAAACAGTCTTAAAGCAGGTTTCAGTGTCTTGGTCTTGAGGCTATAAATAATTTGTTTGCATTTCTACATATTACGTCATCATTGTTGTCACCACGAATGGGTTTAGGATGGCCTAAAAACGAAGCATTAATTTTAGAAGCACGTCAGTAAACTCTTTGACACTTAAGTCCGGGTACAAGCGACAAAAAATAAAAGTCTTAAGACGCTGCCAGTGCCTTAAAACCGACAGTGACAGTACAGAGGTGATTTCATTTTATTACAATTTTATTTATTTTAATCACAGGCTCGTGGATGTCCCTGAGTAAAACCATGAGTGTAAAACAAACAATAAACACGCAACACACAAATTAGAAAAGAGATAGGTTGCGTGACAAAAGTACATTCTACACATCAGCTGCTCGTTAGACAGTCCTGTTTTAAACAAAGTGCAAACGTTCAAAAATGCAAAGGTTTAATGAGTTCTATAAGCGTACACGATTTCTTTTCTGCTTTTTTCTGCTGCTGCTGCTCCTGCTACTGCTGCAGACAGCAGCGTCGTGAGTTTAACAAACTGTGAGCAGAAAGTTGCAATTTCTTTAGAGACAGCTACAAATTTTGAACAAAAAATTAAAGGTTCTTAACATTTTAATTTTGCCTCTATATTTCCCGTAAATGAATTTTCAGCCCCAAACTTTGTACGTTTAAAAACAATTTTTGATAAGCTAAAATTTAAAGAGGGGAAAGGGAAAACTGGCCATCGCTTGCCCCGCTTCTACTGCCTCTTATCCTTACCGCAATGCCACTGCATTTGCTGCTACTGACACTGCTGTAGCTGCAGCTGCTGCTAGAGTGCTTGATATTTTAATTTGCCCACAAATTCCCTCAAAATAATGGATTTTAAACGCAAAATTTAACAGTTTTTGGAAAAAAAAATTGGCGAAAGCACATTTTTCGACAAGTTAAAATTTAGAAAGAATTGCGCTTTTTGTGGCCTCCCTCGTGCCACGACGCCCGTACATTTTCTGCTTTTGCTGCTGCTGCTGCTGCTAGGTGTGACGTATGCCACTGATAAGTGATAACGTATGGACGATGCTCGCCCAAGCAGAACGCTTGGTGCGCTGGAGCGTTTAATTACCTCGGCCCCGTATGTGAGCATCACAACAGTGTTGTTTATAGCGTATGACAAACAACAAACATAGTCTAAGCTATACTATACTAGTCTTGTAAGTCGTGATTGCGATCTCATCTAGAAATCCTGGGATAGATCCCGGTCGTTTACGCCAATCCCGATTGGCGGCGTCTCAATAACGGGATTTTCGGAATTACGAAAATTCGTTAAAATAATACTTTTTTCCAGTATTAAATGACAAAATTTCAATGTTCTATAGAATAAATAAACTAAAACGTGTGCGCTAGATTCCTTGTTGTGCACTGTAAGCTGTATTTAGTCAGTCACAGTCACTCTACTTGTAATTAATGGCCGTAAAAGTCTTTTTCAGCGAAGGTGCATGGAATGGTTTTCTGCTTAGCGATATTTTAATTTGTTCCAAAAATATTTGCTCCAAATTTTAGATATCTGTTGTCCGTAATGTTTTGGGTGTTAGCCCCATAAAATTTATACCCAAATTATCATACGCACATCACGTAGCAAAGTTCCGCAAGGCTGCATCCACTGGCCTTAAAGTTATTAGTTTATTACGGTTAAAACGCTAAATTTTGAGCCAGTTATAAAAATGTTATTGTTTAAACATGTTAGTGAGAGCTCCGCCCTTGATGTCATAATATGCGTTAACAAACTTTGGTCATTCTGTATCACGTCCTTAAAACTTAAAAAGGCAGCATCTTTTAAAGACCAAAATAATGTTATCTTAATTCTTATTGAACCGAAAAATGCACTTCGTGTACGTCATATTGCTTTGGGTTTTATTCCCTGATTGTCACGACCTTCGCGAAGGTCGCTTCCGCGAGCTCAGAAGCACAATCAAGCCACTTAATAAAACAACAGTCGCTTCTTGACATCATAAACATTCCTAAACTTCATCTGGTAGACACGCTGCTGCACGACAGTCAGACCTTGTAACAAACCGGCTGTTGGGGCCCACAGATTAAGGTAGATGGCATTTATTGACGTTTTTTCATTCATTTTAACACGTATTATGCTTGGTCTGCTTTCCTCAGGTAGTGCTAAAGCAGACGTTGGGTGAGGTAAAAACTAAAACACTTATTTAATAGCCAGTTGTGTTTGATATATTTCTGCTAAAAATTATTGAAATCTGCTAATGTTCCTTCAAGTTACGATCGACAATGTCGGGGATGTTTTTTCATGTTTTCTGTTTATTTCAACACATATTTTACTTGACCTGCTTTCCCCAGGTAGTGCAGAAGCATACAATAAGTGAGGTAAAAAACTAAACGATTGTTTAATGGCAAGTAGTGTCAGAAATATTCATACCAAATATTATCAAAATCTGATAATTGGTTTTCAAGTTATAGTTAAAAATGTCGGGGATGTTTTTTGAAACACAGTGTATATATAGTCATATGACAGAATGTGCTTCACAAAATAATCTTGTCAGTAGTCAACATCACTAATCAATAATCGTCGTCAATATCTTGTCCTACACTTGATATCTCAAATATATGAAAAGGCTTCATCGATAGATCTATAATGTCACACCTTTACTGAATGTTTCATGTTAATATACAATGTAAGAATGCTAAGTCTGTCAATGTGTTATTTTCCTTTAACCCTATCACAGTCCACCCATATTTATATAATGATACAATGATACAAACTATTGTCAAACGTAATGAACGATTTGGACGCCCAAAATCACGTGAAAACGACGTTATAGGACGTCTGCAGTTTATAATGTTCATCTCATGACCAACTCTATGACTAAACGTGGGACCAAATAACGGACAGGCTTATTTTTTAGACGTGCTGATCGTTCGTTCGTGTATTGTTTGTGTCTGACGAGTCTCCATATATACTAGTTAGCGGATGCTAAGTAAGTAAGTTTCTGATAACTACAGTCTTTCAAACGATATAAGGCTATAGTGATATAAAACAACAAGCGTGGTCATATTGAGTTCAAATCTATATAGGCTAGTCTTACATAAATATACGAAGACTTGTTCGACTACAATAATACACTTATTTTTTATTTATAGGCCTACCTAAAATTGATGATCGCTCGCTTGCATATAAGAAATAGGAAATCAGTTATTTAGTTTTTAAACTTGAATGACAGAATATAAAACTTTTAAACATTAGTAAAACACAAAGCAATAATGAAAATAAAGTTCATATTCCACTTTAATAAAAATTTAACTGGTGACTTATAAGTTAAAGTTTAAACTCCATGTTCAAGTATGCCGACTTATTAAATTCAAAGTTAATGAGCATAAATTAACATACTATATTGAAGTTATTTTGAAAAGGAAATATAACGCATGGCGCTATGTGGTGAGCATAGTTAAGAGATTTCTCGCTACTCTGCGTGCCAAAGCGAGATGTGCTCACTTCAACAGCACGGCAGCGAATGAAATATACTGAGTTGTTGTCAAGTTGCTGCTCGAGTCAATTAGCTAGGTCTGCTCAACGTCATCTCACACTAGCAACATAACGTAGTCCTACGAGGACAGATACCTCGTTCCACAGAACGTATTTCTAGTACTAGGAGACCTACATAAGCTGCTACTATACTGTAGCCTATACTGTTTGAAAATATCACTATAACAAATCAATAGGCCTAACAAAAGTCCAAAAACAGGAAAAGTAAGCAACTCAGCAGAGGCTGCGAAGCAAAACAAGGCGTACAGTTTATCAACGCAAATATACAGCGTGAGTAGAACATGGCACGGTATAAACACTGGCCTATGGGGGGCACTAAAGACACGTACCCCCTAGAAGCCTACTCAGCTATTCAAAATAGTGCCAAAAGCACCAAATCGCGTCACTTTCACATACAAAATTTGAAAATTTTTTGGGGAGGAAGCACAGTCCTTTCCCTAGACCCTTTTGCCCTATCTCGCAATGGTGAAGAATCCAAAAATTTGGTCCTGTGACCTTGACCTGTGACATACGATCGTCGATAGCGACTTGCGGTTGTTAAGGTACAATTTCGTGCAAAATTTCAGTGAGCTAAGTGCAGCAGTTCATATGAGTTATCGTGTTAACAGAGAAACAAAAAACGTAGCAGCGATGCTGAAAACAATACTGTCGTCGCTACCGAAGACAGTAATAATAATATTTTTTATCAAAGAACAGTTTATGGCAAATTGCCTGCAGAACGCACTAGTGAAAATAATCCGGCGAAAACAGGGACAAAAGTGTGAGGTTAAGGTTTACTTTTTTTAGCCCTGCAACCTCTATGGGCGTAGAATGCACTACAGACGAGACTGTGCCATGGAAGGACGCGGCAGTTGACGACCGTAGTGCGCGTCTTGCTTAGCAGCTCGTCCGTAGTCTCCGCGTGGCAGTTTTCGATCGTACTGGTTGTAGTCAGATGAAGGTGGCAGATTTCTGCTGTACTGATTTCTGTTTTCTTCTTTCCTGTCCTGCGGCCAATTTTGGCGCTAACAGTTAAACTTTGCACTATTTTAAAAACCGGACCCCTGATACTTTTCGAATAATTTCAACAATCCTGGTTCAATATCAACAAATTTTGGTACAAAAATCATCATATAATCAGGACTTAACAACACTTACTTTGTGGAAAAATGCTAATAACCAGCTGTGATTTTCTTGCGGCACCTACCGCGGCATTTGCATGGTGATAGGCCTACTTTATCGAAACAACAACGTTGTTCACAAACTTTTAAGTCCTTAAACATTAGAACGTTAACAAACCGTTAATTAGCGATGTCGTAGTGTCAACACTGTTGTCTCTACACTCAGGCCTACACAAAAACCCGAACACGTCTCTAGCATTCGTGACGTTGCGTTGCAACCGTAAACATTCGTTACGAATGGAGAAGACGGTTCTCGGCCCGCGTCCGAGTAAAAGGACAACAGTTTCACTGCTATAGCCTATAAAATGTGACCGACCAATATGACAGTCGTGAAACCGCTGTCACAACTGGTTGATATTAAATGAAGATTGTTGATGTTATTTGAAAATGCGTTGAAAGTCCGGTTTTTTAAGACACAGTGTACTTGAGTATTAATGCCAATAGTCAACAATGTTTACTATTTAAAATATTGTTTTACAACAGTCAACAAGAGTTGACTATTGCTATAGTATTTTAACAGTATTGGTATTAGAATTTTAAACTGTTTGAACCACAAAACTTATGACAAAAGTAATTATAATCCTTACTTAACACATGGTTACATCACTGTCAGTGTCAACATCATCAACGTGTCACTGTATGCACTGTCAAGTTTACTTTCTTGTCACAATTTATGAAGTTAACCGAATACGACACTACAGTAGAAACGATCAACTATTATTTCAACAGTCCTTAAATAAGTCTCTACTATTAGTTAATACTATTAAAGTACAAAAAATTAAAACCATTTTAAACTAGAAATACGTTCTGTAGAACGAAGTATCTGTCCCATTGCCTCACTTATATTTTGTACATTTATATTTGCTGTTTTATTAGTAAAATAACGTTTTCTTACAGTTGATCAGCTACGGAGCTTTATCTGGCCATAGACATTTTACAATCAGGATCCTGACCGTTTGAGGTCACGTGACATACAAATGGCAACAAGGGTCGGTTGTGGTGGAATTAGATTGGCCTCATTTTATAGCCGTCCCCAAAACTCCCATTAGACACAAATATTTTGGAGATAGGCCTATCTCTTACAGAATCTGAATTATAGCCCTTTTGTCCCAAATTTCGTTGCCATGGCAACAAGCGTCGATCGGGGTAAAATTTTGTTAGCAGTATTAGATGGCCCAACCCAGAAAACCCCCTATAGACGCAAAGATCTCGCCGATATCTCTAGCATAAGCCGAGCTATAGCCCATTTTGTCCCAAATTTCGTTGCCGTGGCAGCCAGGGAGAGTCCGGGGTAAATTTGAATGACACTGCTAGATTGGATATCCCCGAAAACCATACACTAGAACCAAAAATTACAACTTTATTTTATACACAGCCAAAGTTATGACCGTTTAAAAAGTTGTTTAATTTTCCCCATAGGCACCATTGTATTTTTTGGAATTTTTTGAATAAATACGTTAAATATTAATTTCAATTTTTTTTAATTTCCAAAAGGCACATACTTGCGTGAGACCGCGTCGTTTGAGCCATCGCGCGCAAAAATCCGCCGAGGGGTCTGACCTGTAGGTGAGTTTTCTGAAAAAGGTATTGACGAGCTTATTTCCATTGAAAATGCAGCGATCACAATTTTGGGGGTCGAGGGCTTAAATTGGGGGATTAATTGTTTTTCTTTTTTTGTGCTTATATAGCGGCCGCCAAGACACGCTTTTTGAGCTGTTAAACGCCACTAAGCCCACAGGATTTTCTACTGTGGTACAAGAACATTTCCATTGGAAATGCATTACGGGGGTTAAAAATTGAGATAAAATAGTTGAAGGAGTAATCAGATTTTTTATCCCAAACAAACTCGATCTTACTTTTCAGGCCCCGATTCACTGTGCAAAATTTCATCAAAATCGAATCAAAATTGCGGCCGTAGGAGTGTTTACAGAAAGACAGACAGAATGACAGAAGTGATTTTATAATCTGTCCCATGCTATGCTACAGCAATGGAACAGATAATCATACTGCCTGTAGCTTTGGCGCAGTCGCTGCTTGGCTTGTTTGTTTGTTCCTGCGTCTTCTACGGACAACGATTACCACGATGATGATAATGAGGACTAGCAAGAGTACAACTCCAGCCGCGGCGACACCAATGATAAGTGCAGTGTTGTCCGCTGTCACGTATCTTAAACAGGCGCAATGATACTCGGCGTTGCCTATCTTCACCTGCAAAGTAAAGAGTTGACGGAGATAGACGAACACGAACATGGCAGACCGTTAATAAAAATTGCAAGACATTATATAGCATGACATAAAATTATAGAATATAAAATTGCAGGAAAAAATATAGTATTAACAATTGCAATTTAACAAGCCAGTAGTCTTCGACTAGACAGAATTAGCCGAGAAAAGCTGCGGACAATCACTTACCTGCAGAGCCAGCTTATCATCGTGACAGAACGTGTCGTGGACGCTCTTGTGAGGTTTCTGTTTAGGCGGTTTACAGTTCACCCGATTGTCAGTCAGCGGTTCCAACGTGACGCACTTCTTATCACCCACCGTTATGTCAAAGTTAGCTACTTCATATCCGTTCTGCAAGTCTCGTCCCTGTATACATTACAGTGAAAGTGTAAACTAAGTCATTTCGTAAAACCACTAAAATTTTCAATAAGTTGACGTAGTTAACTATTTCACTCGAAGATTTCATAAAATCACTCACATTTCCAGGTATTTTGTGCAATCATTAAATTTATACACCCGCTATTTCACGATATCACTAAAGTCTGCAATCCTAATTTCCTATTGTTTTTCACAGCATAAAAGTGTTTATGCTGTACTTGAAATAGTGACAAGTAATTTGAGCAAAGCTCAGAAAACGTGCGACAGCCTATAGCAGTTTTTGTTCGCAGATTGTTTTGGTCTATATTAATTTATTTCGTCCCAATACACTCTTACAATGTGTGCCTCAGCCCGAAATCAAAAATTTACCAAAACCCCTATTTTGGAGGTTCAAGGTCGTTCGCTTAAGGTCATCCATGCTGATACTCCTAAAAAGCTCATCATCAGTGCTTGTCTGTACCCATCTGTAACCGTTTTCACCTTAGACGAGCCAATAGAGGTAAAAGAAAGATTTTAAAGAAAAGTACCCTTTTTGACTTCTTCTTTCAAAGGTAACCACTCCACCTCACCCAGCGGCACGAAAGTTTGTCACAAAAACTAAAGTCCTTGTTGCAGCCCACGTGATCGTAACCTGCATCTTTTTAATAAGGCTGCAGTGTGTGACGAACGGACAGACAAACAGGTGAACAAACGAACGCCTAGATGATAGCTAAGATGTGTGAAGCATTACATGCTGTCGCAGCAAAAACTGTGTATAGGAAAAGTTGAACATGACAATTTGACGTTTTCATGAACTCGTAAAATAAACTGAAATAGACATAAGCTATTTCAAGTACAGCATAAAACAAAAAAAATCATTGTTGTAAATGGCCAATCTACGACATCTGCATTTTACGAGGTAGTGTAGCGACAGTATTAAGGTGAGGTAGCCGTTTGCGTCAAGTTTCTTCCTAATGTCGCGGGTCAAAAATTATCAGAATTGGTCAATGTTTCACGGAGCTATTCAAAAAATAAAAGTGACACGTTTTTATGAACCACGGTGTACAACAGTTCGTTGCAACCAGAACGTTTTACACATCATCAAAGATTTCTAGTACTTCAGTCAACTGTTCATGTAAGCAATTATATATATATATATATATATATGTGTGTGGTTTTTCTTTCTGATGTGATTCGCTGTAGCCTATGCGGGCTTTCGTTCTGATAAGTTGTCGTTCGGGCGGGCTGTTTATTTGTAGAGGGTCCGGCTTAGTAGACCTACCATTGAGTAGCCGTCGGGCAATCCTTTTTACTTGCTTAGACAGTTTTCCGGTTAAGACGTACCGTTTAGGCACAATACATATGAAACAGACAGACAACAGACCGATAGGCACAAGCCTGTGACATAGGCTCGGTCTTACCGGTCAGTCGAAAAAACAGAGAACACAAAATCAAGTCCAAGTCAATGACAGATGCAGGGATGTGCATGAGACCTTCTGAACCAAGACCGAGACGAGACGTTGCGGCTACCGAAACGTTGGCCGAGACGCTGAAGCTCCCGAGACTCTCGAAACTCGAGAGAGTTTCGGTAGCCGTCTGAGACGTATGATGAAACTCATTGAAAATGACAAGATTTTTTAGTGCTGTCGAGGCGTTAATTTTTAATGGAGTCAATGCAACATGCATGCGTTAATTTTCTAACGCAAGCGTTAACGCGTTACTTAACGCAACAGTTCGACAAAACATATTCTGTAGGTTGCCGTGAATGAGCTATTACACTTCTCATCAACAAGATGCAACCATTGTCGAGCGTGCCAAAGCCGCCAACAAACAATGACGTTATTGCTAGCGTAGAAAATATTATTAGAAGTCTATTTTATTGGCTTGACACCAAAAAATTATTACAGTGGTGGTAAAAAAACCGTAGAACAGCAACATTGAATATTATTTAATCACGGCTTGTGCGGCAGCAACAAGCTGTTGTATAAGCGATGTACCAAGTCAATGGGAAGGCCGAAATTTCGACCCCCCACACCTCCCACATTTTTCAACCGATTTTAATGTAACTTGAAATCAAAAAAGATATCCAAAATACGACCTCACATGCAGAATTTGGTTGACGGGGGACAACGGAAAGGGGGTCTGCGCGGGGAGTGCATTTTCGGTGACCTTTGGATTCTTTCCTTTTTTGTATTCTTGCCCTCACCTCCAGGTCACACCAGAAGACCGATCACGACCATTTATAACTCAAAACGAGTGTTTCCGCGAACAGTAGTGCCTTTTCGAGGTCTCAATGATAAAAGAGTAATGTTTGGGGTCAAAACTCCCCAAAAACATGATTCTTGGAAGCCTGAATAGGCATTTTAAGCCAAATTTAGGAACTTTTCGAATCAGATATCTCGAAAAGTACGCATTCGATTAACATGAAATTTGGAGGGAAACTTCAGGTGCACAAATGGACTTCGTGGGTTGTCCAGCATTACAAAAATTATAATTCAAAATGGCGGCGGCCGCCATCTTAGATTTTTTGCACAAACAACAATAACTCAGCCGCGATTGACGTAGATGAATGAAATTTTGCAGTAATGTAAACGGTTGCCACCAGAAATGGACCATTTGACAAAAATAGACAAAAATAATAAATTCTAGATGGCGGCGGCCACCATTTTAAATTTTATTTATCGCTCATAACTCGTTTACTATTGCACACATTTGCAGAAAATTTGGCATGTGTATTACGTTTGAGATCCTACATACATCAAATAAAGAAGGCTTCAGACTACGTTAGTGATTACCAACTAAAATCAGCTTGTAAAGACGCCATATGCATAGCCCCATCTAAGGTTACCCAAATAATTTTTGCTGGTAAGTTTTTTTTACATATTTGTTGTTTTAGACGACTCATCGTCAGACGAACAGCGACTGAAATGACGTAACTGTTTTATCAAAGCCTATAGAGTACTCTGTGGACTAGTGTTGGGCATGAGTTAAAACTCAAATGAGTTTCAACTCACGAGTTAACTTAGTTGTTGTGAGTTTTGAGTTTGAGTTAACTCAACTCAACAGGTGTGAGTTATGAGCTTGATTTAATTCAGTATTTGTGTGAGTTGTGAGTTTATGATGTGTCTAAAATCAACTCACTGCAAGTTGGCAGTTTATGGTTAAAATTACAGATCCACAACAAGTCAACAAATCTCTGGCCAACTGGGCCCCAACAAAAGTCTAACTGGACTGAACCAGTTATTTTCGGTTATTGTTAATTGCCGATACAAAAATGTCTGCACATCTCGCAGATCAAGATGGGTCGTTAACACTGCTGAAGAAATATCCGGCAGTTTAACTTACTACTACATAACGTCCCAAAAAGAACACCTGCTTTGACAATACATCACAAAATAAGTCACGCAGTAATTGGTTAATAGGGGCCTACAACAGTGCCATCATCTGCTGCAATAGAAAGACTCGGTTCAGTGTAAGTGGACAGATTGAAACTCTGAAACGCAACTAACTTTTAGGTGCAAACCTTGGAAAATTTCTGTTGCTGAAAGCAAATACGAAATATCACAGGAAATAAACAGTGATTAGAAACGGTATAAGTTTGAGATTCTTTGAAAGAATTTGGTTGATTGACTAACTGAGAAAAAATATTTTTTTGGGGACCACTGAAGTGACCAAACAGTGATCGTTTGGTGACTGACCAGTTTTTATCACTTTAGGACAGCGTTGATAACTTCACTGTTTGATCGCTTAATTGATTGGTAACAGAAAAAAACAAATGAGTTTATGAGTAAATTCATTTTTTGGCGAGTTTAATTTAACTCACTACGAAGTAGGTGAGTTGAGTTTGAGTTTAAACTTATTTGGTCTGTATGATTTGAGAGTTTGATTTCATTCATTTTGTATCCGAGTTTTCCCAACACTGTTGTGAACTTTGTGTTTTATGATGATCATCTAACTTTAAGCCACGATATATACGGACTGAGGCAAAATGACATAGGCCTATATGATAGCCTACTGGTTATCGGTCGACTCGACTTACACTGAACCGAGTCTTACTGCAGCTATGCACGCTACGCGCCTGCACAAAACGTCTCGACGAGACACAATAGTCCGAGACCTGAGATGAGACCTACTGTGCCGAGACCGAGACGTATTCCGTCGAGACCGAGAAGAGACCGAGACGAGACGTTAGTACGTCTCCAGACCGTCTCGAGACTGAGACCTCTTGACCGAAACCACAGACAGATGAACTTTTTGCCGACACGTCGTTTAAATCAGTTGTCTTTCTTGGTGCAGAGTTATCACATCTTTAATCAAACTTTATCCAAACAATGCCAGCGCAAGCAAGTCAGTTATCTCTCACAACCAATTCTTGGTGAGTGTGGGCTTATTTTGAGACAAAAACCAATTTGATTATTTACTCAAAACTTATAAATGCACAAACCTTATTGCGTGCAATTCGCAGTAAAATATGAAGCAGTTAGCCTAGAGCAGTTATAGACCTACTGCTCGATTTTTAGCCAACGGTCGGCGCATTAGGCCTACTAACGGTCTTCCTTGCTTGTGGCCCAACTTGTCGTTTGTCTGTCGTTTGTTATGTATGCGTTGCGGCTAATCGGTAAGTCGTACCCAAGAACTGTTTAAAGAAAAAATGGCTTATCCAACCGCTACTTTGTGGTAATAAAGTAAACCCCCTTTAATCTTCACTCCTCAAATTGGGGTGCTGACTGCATCCCGAATACTTAAATTGCGAATTGAGGCCAAACCGCTGCAGATAGCGGCATGCATAATTGCTATTAAAAGCATAGGCCTATAGAAACTTATCAGTGCCATATCCAACGGTACCATTGCTGACCCCTTTACGAACACCTGTTCTTATAAAATAAGAGTCGCTCACCACCTCCAAAAATGCATGTTGCCAGTCAGTACAGTCGGTTATCCTAGCGATAGCTGAGCTTCTTTTTACAATACGGAACGAACGACGTCGACATACTTTGATGCTGATGATTTCATCCTCGAGTGGGTAAAAAGTACGAAGATCATCGTCGTGACAAAAAAGAAGCGGCTTTCCCACGAACTCCAGTTTGATGCTGTCATTAACCTCGCTAAGGTCCCGGTATTCCTGGAAGCCATCTTGTATAAGTCCAATGAAGATAGTAGCACAAATGTTTCCATCAGAGTTGCAGATGTCCGCCACTCCTGGCGAGTATGGGGTCGTCCGCACAGTGCGCCTTCGCATGCCAACATCAACAAAGTTAAGAGTCTCGCACTCAGACAAGAAGATGAAGCCCAAAAGCACAATTAGCTATAATATTATCCTTGGGTTGCAGTCAACGCAATCACAAAGAATGACTAAAAAAACTAAAACGCATTCGTTAATTGGCAACACGTTCCAGTGGTGGATAATATCTAAAATACAAACATCTGGATACGTATCTAAGATACGAAAAGTGTGTCTTATATCTAATATCTTGCATCTAGCTACATTTTGAGAACGATATCTTTTCTCCAAAGATACAATACAAAGATATATCTCACACATGCTCACAGTGTGGCTTGGTGGCTCAGTGGTTAGGGCGTTGAATACGAGACCGAAAGGTCCACGGTTCAATGCCCAGCCGATGTGCTACCAAGTAACAGCCTTGGGCAAGTTGTTCACATCTACCTGCCTGTGTAGGTGCAAGTGTCTAGTGGTTGGTGTCGACTCGTATCTTTCAGGTTGCGGTTCGATTCTCACTGCCGTCATTTGCAAGCAACCTTGAGCAAGTTGCTAACCTACTATGTGCTCAGGCCAACTCTGCCTTCTACCCTTCGTGGGACGCGAAATGAGTAGTAGTTTACGGGCTACAGGGTGAAAGCCTAGTGTGGCTGATTGGGGCGGTGGTATGTCTGCTAGCTGCATACGCGGGTCCAATTGCTCGTTAACGCGGGCAATGGACGGCCGTTTACTGCGCTGCAGTATCATTAGCTCATGCCGATCAGCTGCCACTTTCGAGATTGTAAAGCATTTCTGAGCAACGATAAGAAGTGCTATAGCAAGTGTTGGCCTTTGCCTTTACCTTTACTTTTACAGTTGCTGTCCGTAGTGAGACAAATAACAGCATTAGCTTAGCGTAATGATGGAAGGGCAAATGACAATTTTTTTTGCTTTACTGGTTAACTTTATAAAAAATGCAAACTGACTGCAGTTAGAATTCGAACACTGGTGTGTAGGCCTACACTTGGTTTGTACACTTGCTTTGGTTGTCTTTTTTGTCTGCAGATGCTAACATCAGATAAAAATGGGTTATTTAAAAAGGTTTTCGGATTTCAGGTAATGGGGGTTTTACAAATTTTTAAAAGATTTTTAAGCACAAAATCTTGAAATTATTTTAAATCTTAGTGTACAAAAAATGGGAATATATTTCAACACCCAAAAAACGTCCTGTCACATTGTGTCACAACATTTTTGTTAAGTGAGTTTCGTGAGGTCAAAAATCAATAATGACGATTAAAATACAAAGTTAAATTTCATTTGTATTATAAATAAGATAAGATATAAACAAAAACTTTTTAAAACTTTAACCTTTAAACTTTAGAGTTTTTTTCATATTTTAAGTCCTAAAATACCTAAGTTATTAAAATAAATTCTGCAGTCGTGGATAAAACTAATACTGAACTGGCTGAATTTCACGTAAAGTAGACCTATATGTATCTGTAAAGTATCCTGTATTTATACTTTTACAATAATTGTATCTGTATACAAATACATTTGTAGTCACACATATTTGTATCTGTACCTGACACACATTTTTAAAGTATCTTACCGAGCACTGCTCCGGTCAAGCTCTTCAAGGATTTCATCAGGTAGGTGCGTAGGCGGCATTCGACAGATCAGCTCGGTACCGTTTCTGTTTGCTTCCGGTAGATGGCAGGGCTACAACATCATCAACATGTTACGCTTAAGGCAAGTATACAAAGCGATAGGAATAGGGTAAATTGAATTGAACTGCAGTACATTCAGCTCAGTTGCGTCTAAAGAGTGTAGACCTACAAAGCGTCAGAAGTGAACTGACGTGAATGTAAGGAATGTACAAAGCAAACGAATTAGCAGATCAATCGCGAAGTGTACGAAGCAACTTCAGTTCACTTCAACTCTGTCGTTTTGTACATTCTTTAGACGCAACTGAACTAAAGTGACATTATAGGGCCTACACTGTGTCTCAAAAAACATCCCACTTTGTAGCTGTCCATATCTTTGATAAATATTAATCGATTTTCGGAATTTTTTTTACACTGGCACACTCTTTGGACAATTTGCAATAAAGCGGTTATTGAATATCCCACCACATCATAACTGCGTCGCTACACTACCTTGAGAAATATAAATGCAAAAAAACTAGCAATACCAGGCAACAGGCGTGTTGGAAGATGAAAGACACTTCAGACCAAAATCGTGACAAATTATCTGTACAATGCTACACAGTATTAGACACGTCTTTGTGGATATCTGGCGTGTTATACGGTGTGTTTGTTTCTGGCCTTCGTGGTTTAGTAAGACTACCAGTTTATCTACAGTGGTCACGTTCTCTTCAGTTACGTGCATGCTTCAATCTGCCGCTCTCATGCCTTTGTTCGGCGCTTCCTGTTGTCCAAATCTTTTTAACAACGTGTCCCAGTCTTTCCCTGTTTCTGTTTATCTTCAGAAATTTTGCCAGTATTCTTTGCGAACTGCATTTTTTAAACTAGAAAAAGTTATTAGTTAAAGCCTTGTCGTAATTGCTAAATGCACGTTACATTACCAATATATTGTCACTGCATGAAAAATTATTTTTTATAATAATATTATCAGCTTTTGTTCAGAAACACAAGAAATGCATCAAAAACTAAGCATTATTAGCTTTTAGTATAAAAAATGTTTTTAGAAAATTTTTACACATATATTACTAGGATTTTCGACATTTTTCACAATTTAAGTTTCACATGGTAGTGTAGAGACGCAGTTAAAGTGTGGTGGTATGTTTGATAACAACACTACTGCTACTTGTCCACGAAGAGTGCCAGTAAAAAAATTTAAAAATCGGTTAATATTGGACAAAAATATGGACAATTACAAATTGAGACGTTTTTGAGACACAGTTTAGTTCAGTTCAATTCAGTTTATTTTATTTGCTTTGTACACGCTTTTAAACAACTGCTACATCTATCAAACAGCAACCGCTACTGGGTGTCTGTGCAAATCGCAATGTTTTTCTTAACTTTATAGTTCTAGAATAACTTGTTCGAATTTTAAACAAAATATTAGAGCTTACAACATGCACAAGCAGACGATCAGTTATAAGTGCTATACATGCAGCGTAATAAAATAAACCTAAAACATGACTGGTCCGGACACACAGCGACATTGTGGTTGTGCAAGCAGTAAGCTTACAAGAAGTAGCGATTTTCCGACAAACAGCTACTAGTTTCCAACATGGAAAATTATGCATGCTCATAATGTTAACTTTGCCTCTAAATTGTTTCTATGACAGACAGACAGACGACAGACCACAAACCACACTACGAAGAAATGGCTAGTTATAGGCAAACTCGCTTGCGCTATAAACTGCTAAAGCGGTTTCGCTTAATAACACTACTGCTACAAATACCTCTGTAGCGAATGACTCTGAAACGCCTCTGTACGACCGCTTAACACGCATACAACACAAACAAACAATACAATACAATAAAACATAATTACAATGAAGAATTTGCACTCAAAAACTGACAGACAAACTGTAAGTTTAATCTAGCACATAAAACTAAAAAGAACTAAAATGTTTAAAAAAAATAAAATAACAGGTACTAAAAATAGAAATACTGTTAAATGTAAAACTGACAAAATTCGAAAAATAACTGAAATTAAAAAAAAACTAAAATAAGAAAAATACTAAAAGGTAAAAAATAAACTCATCATGATCTATTTTCTGGTGACACATGTGTAAAGCTTTTTGCTGATGACGTTAAACTTTATTCAAAAGTCTGTACAAATCCAGAATCATTTCAGAAAGGTCTTAAACAGTATTGTCGAATGGTCACACACCTGGCAACTACCTATCTGAGAGAGCAAATGTTGTTTTTTCAACTTGAATCAGTCGTCCGATGTTGTATATTCTATTCATGACAGCCTCTTATTTGTTGTACAAGAAGTTGTGAATTTAGGTGTCACACTGGATCACAGTCTCTGTCTTTTCCAGCACATTGCCAAGCTATCAGTCAAAGGTCACAGAGTGGCAAATTTGATATCAAAATGTTTTCTTTCGAGAGACGTCAATAGCTTAGTAAAAGCTTTTATAATATATGTTCGCCCACGTTTAGAGTATTCTTCCGTCGCTTGGAATCCGTCATTAAAGAAAGATATCAAAAGTTTAGATAAAGTTCAGCGGCGCTTCACAAAGCGCCTTCCGGGTCTACAGCATCTTACTTATTCTCAGCGGTTGAATAAGCTCCACTTAGAAAGTTTGGAACTTCGCCGACTTCGATTGGACTTGATATTTGCTTACAAACTAGTATTTGGATTGACTGATCTTAACCCAAATAAATTTTTTAAGCTACGTACTGACTATAGACGTCGTGGACATAAATATAAATTATTCCTACCAAGCTGCAGATCCAACACCAGACATAACTTTTTTATTTACCGTATAGGAAGAATATGGAATAACTTGCCAGCTGACAATACCGACTTTTCTAATTTAAATAGTTTCAAACGATCTATTACTTTCACATTCTTGGCTAGTTATTGCAAAGTTTATTTTTTTCTAGTAGACCTATTGTTGTTTTGTGTTATCAGTGACATTCATTGATGTATACTGTTATTTTATTGTAGCATGTTAGTGGCTGCGGCCCTTTGTCATTAAATGAAATAATAATAAATAATAAAAAAACTGAAAAAAAAATAAAAACCGTGAGCAGGTCCGAATAGCCGTGGAGTCAGTCCGAGGACGTGCCAGATGTCTATAACTGAGAATAGGATTTGAGAAAAAGAAGTCCTGAGATTGGAATGAAAGAATGATGGGGTGATGGGTAAGAAGAGTGGTGATGGTGATGCTGACGAGGTGAGATGATCATGGAAGTATGGTGAGTCAGGAAGAGATAGACCAAGACGTGGCTGACGAAGTGAGTGAGGGAGTTGATTCCAGAGATGAGGTGATGCATAGCGAAAGGAACGACTAGTAACTTTTTAAGGAGGAATGAGTAGGTGGACAAGCAAGAGTGACGAAAAACGAGGATGGAGTGTTACATGGTGTCTGGAGAGAAATTAAGCTGTACAGGTAAGGAGGTTGAGTGGTGCAGAGAAGTTCTAAGGTACGACAGAGACTTATATATTCAGTACGTTCATTTCTTTTAAGCCAGCAAAGTGATTTAAGAATAGGAGTGGTATATGACTAAATTTAAGAGCTCTGACGACAGCACGAGCAAAAAAGTTTTGGATGTGTTAAAAACGATTTAATTGAGACTTGAGAAGATTATAGTATAGAGGGTTACAGCAGTCAAGTTTCGGGTGAACGATGGAAGTTGCAATGAGGCTGGCTGTTTTAGAATCAAGAAAAGGACGGATGCAACGAAGCTGACAAATGTGAGAATAGCAAGATTTAGACAGTGCAGAGATTTAATCCGAGAAAATAAGGTGTTTGTCAAATAAGAAGCCAAGGTTACGAGCAGTGTGAGTAGTGTTGAGAGAAGAGTTATTTATTTTAGCAAGTTGTTGTTCAAGCCCGATGAGAAGAAATTTAGTCTTGGAGGAGTTGAGCATTAGTAAGTTAACAGTCATCCAGAAAAAGATATGTTGCAAGACATCCTGAAGATGAGTTAGATTAGAATGAAAATCACTGAACCAGGTATGTGGAAAGATAGGAATATCTGAGTGTCGTCTGCATAAAGGTGGTGATTTAAGGAATGAGATGAAATGAGAGTGCTGAGAGGGGTAGTATACAGGATGAATAGTAAGAACAGAGCCTTGAGGTACACCATAGAGAGAACCATGTGGGGAAGACAGGGACTACCAAAGCAGCGGACACGGAAAGAGCGAGATGACAAGTATGATTTGAACCAGTTTAAGACAGTACCATGAATGCTAAACCAGGATGATAGACGGGAGAGTAGAATTTTGTGATCTATGGTGTCAAAGGCAGCAGACAGGTTAAGAAGACAGAGACATGATACTTGTTGTGAACCACTGGCATTGACGAGATGATCATGAATGTACAGAAGAGCATTTTCAGTGAAGTGATGTTTAGAGGAGGCAGACTGGTGTGATAAATGGTTGGTTAATCAAGATTTTACAACACGTTCGGTTATTTTAGAGATGAGAGACAGGTTGGAGATAGGGTGGTAGTTTGACAAATTTTCAGTGTTTAAAGTAAGTTTTTAAGTAAAGGAGATACAGCAGATTCTTTTAGACTAAAATGGAAATTACCAGAGCTGAGGGAGAGGTTGACGATATTACTAGTGATATGTGTAAAAAAAACTTACCAGTTTACAACTGTGCGTAAGGACGATGTGATGATATCAGTTCTCTAAAACAGCGAAAATCATTTGCATAACCTTAGATGGGGCTATGCATATGGCGTCCTTGCAAGCTGACTTTAGTTGGTAATCACTAACATGGTCTAAAGCCTTCTTTATTTGATGTTATTTGTCGTATTTGTCGGGGCGCGTTCACCTATGACGGGTGGCAGATAACACTGTGTAATCCCTTATGACAAGTGACGCTCCATAGCTCTGTGAGCGGTTCAATCTTCAAAAGAGCTATATCCTGACCTTTACCCTTTTCCCTTTACTTGCCCAATGTTTACTAATTAGCGTAGCAGCCAAAAATGTTTCTGTCAGCCTATGGCTTAGCTAATGGTAGGCCTAACAAGGAAGCAAAAATATGACGCTGTGCCGACATAATATTCAGCTAACCGCGCACTCATAGGCTTATGCATACAAACTGTCCAACTGCACAGCACAACCCTAACCCTGACATTAGACAGTTTAAAGCTGAAAGATAGTGTAGCAGCAACTGTGCCATGGAAAACATTTACATCAATCTTGGATTTTTATGCCTTATTTCTTGAGTTATAAACGCGTGTAGAATGCACAGATGGATGGCCGGATAATAAAGTGATTGGACATTGTTGATGCCTAATAAGAACGTGAATTTATCCGTGTGCTTGCCATTTATAGGCCGTAACTGCATTCATGAATGATCCGGTTGTCGTCTTGGCCCTACATTTGCTGTTAGTGTACTAAATTTTAGCTTCAGTAGCCTATTATCGCAAGGACCATCCGACGCAGCAGGCCTATAGTATTTTGATCCAAAGTGAAAGCAGCTATATGACATCACCATATCGTCATTACGCAGACTTTTACATTAGTTAAGCTTATATTATACGCTTAGGCCTATCTGTTGTTTGTGCACATTTTGAGCAGTTCAACCAAATCAGTAACCATTGGGCAAGTAGGCCTAATACGACAAATAACATCAAATAAAGAAGGTTTTAGACTATGTTAGTGATTACCAACTAAAGTCAGCTTGTAAGGACGCCATATGCATAGCCCCATCTAAGGTTACCCAAATGATTTTTGCTGTTTTAGAGAACTGAGCAGCCTGTGTTAGTTTTGCCTGAGGACTTAATCGCAAGGTCAAGCCCAAGGTCAAGCACGTGGGACACAAGGCTAACTGGCCAAGGCTTCTTACTGCGCTTTGTTCTCAAAACACCCCAAAAATGAGGCCATGTCCTCGAGAACACACCAGTGCTCAAAACACATCTCATAGCAACATTTGTAGTCGTTTATGTGCAATTCAAATAACTGTTGAGTGTGATTTAAAGATGGACGACAATGACACATCCGATTCGATTGGGTGCCCTGCCAATCTTTAATCTTAGATTTTTGGATTATTTTGCATATTATGGGCGTCATTACCTGTGATAGTGCTATGCTAGACCTGGTGACAACAGTGGTGAGATTGATGAACGTCTGAGCAACTGAGTTCAAATAACTTCCATACACCGTCACCAACGTACCACCGCTGTGCAACAACAACAATACAATAACAAGAACAACTCCCGCTGCTGTTGCTACTACTGCCACTGCTACTACTACTGGTGGGCAACAACTAAATTCTTCGAGAAAGAGAGTACAGATCTGGTCGCCCTGGATGCAGAGGATATTGTCGGGCCAACTGCAGTTAAAGTTGTCCTGAAGGCAACAAAAAGTGGCCATTTGTACTGTTCTGTGTTTTTCCTAGAAACGCCTTGTGGAGAGGACGAATTAAACCACTTGATGACGCCATTTTTCACAAGAAACTGAAGATGTTTTGCAACCCCAAGTCCAAGGGTGCTGGCAAAAAATTAAAGCAGCGAATCATGTTAAAAAGAGTACTAGTGTGGGTCGACATGACTGCCCAAAAATAGCTCCCGTAGAACTTGCTTGTCATAATTGATTTTACTACATTTTCAGCTAGCTTTAGTGAAACCATTCTGAAAAATAATGGGGTACAAATTTTCACGACCCTCGATAACATTCTGTTGCTATGACAACCAAAAGCCCTTAGCGACAAGCTTAGTGTCCCTATAACATAGAAAAAATGTTTAAATGTGTTAAATGTCATGGCTATAATAACCTGTTCATACGTTATTAAGCGTAGTAAAAGCTTTTATAACATATGTTATAACATATATTCTGTGTATTTTCGCATAGCAACGGTTGCTATGGAAAGAGATTTTGCATAGCAACACTTTATTTAGGAAAAATATAAATATAAGATCTAAAGTCTAAACCAAACTTTAGTTACCATATTAAGTAAGATCAGTGGTTATAGTTTTGCCTAGCAACCATTACCATGGACGCCGTGATAGCTTAGTAACAAAGTTGTCATGACATAATGTCACTCGTTACTAACTTTAATGAGCTAAAACGTTAGAAAATAATCAGCAAAGTGCAAAATGTAGTAGAATCCACATATATTCCCGTATGACTTGATTGCCAAAATTGATTTTTTTTACATTTTAAATTAGCTTCATTAAAATTAGTTTGAAAAACGATGGGGACAAATTTTTTCGACCCTTAATGACTTTCTGTTGCTATGACAACCAATAGCCCTTAACAACAAGTTTAGTGTGCTTACGGCAATAATAATAAATGTCTAAGTGTCTTACATATCATGGCTATAATAAGCTGTCCATACGTTATTAAGAAAAAAATCCATCGGTGTATTTTTCACATGAAAACGGTTGCTATGGAAAGAGATTTTGCTTAGCAATAGCCTCTTCAGCAGAGATATAAACGTGAGAATTCAAACATCACTATTACACAATGTCAGAAGAACTTTGTTGACTGTGTAGTGGTAAAGTTTAAATTTTTAAATTGTGATTTGTGCTGTTTTATATCTACAAACATGATGTCACCCTTATACTCTATATAAACTGAACAGTTTTCTACATAAATTTCTAAAATGTATCTCCGTAACTACTGAACCGATTTCGACGCGGATTGCGTCGCCAAAAAGCTATGATTATTTATAACTTAACTGACCGGGTTAGAGCACGAATGAATGAATAGAAGGAGAGCAATTTTGGCTACAATACATTTATTACTTTTGTGTTATTTTTATAAGATTTTGCAAAACGGTTTAAGTATCATAGCAACAGAACCCACTTCATAACGGAAAATTGTGAAACTATTTTTTCCGACATAATTACATCTGATCGAGCTAAAATTTGAACAAAAATTAAGCCATGTTGATATGAGGCCTTGTGGGACACCATTGCAGGACATTTTGCACTGTGCTAAACATTTTATAACATTTCAACTTACTTAATGAGTGACATTATGTCTTGAAAACTCCCTCACTAGGTTACCACGGTGTCCATAGTAATGGTTGCTAAGCAAAACTATAACCACTGATTTTACTTTCGGCTTATACAGTAACTAAGGTTTGATTCAGGTCTCATGATTGTATCTATGCTAAATAAACTGCTGCTATGCAGAATCTCTCTCCACAGCAACCGTTGCTGTGTCACAAATCCACCGTTAAGTTTTTTGTATTTAATAAAGTAAAAACAGCTTATTATAGCTATAATATTTGGAACATTTAGACATTTATTATCTCTGTTATAGGCGCACTAAGCTTGTTACTAAGGGCTTTTGGTTGCATAGCAACAGAGAGAGAGGGAGAGAGAGAGAGAGAGTATTTATTTGCCAAAAACATAAAATACAATATTGTCGTACAATACTAGATAATGTAGGCGGGCTACCAAAAAAGCAAACGCTCATCAACGCTGGCCGCCCATAGTAACTATAAGTAATCAGTGATACAATATCCAAAGATGAAAAAAGAAAAAAGAAAAAAGAAAAAGAAAAGTGCAATAGTCAGTTTCAAACAATATGATTATGACGAATTGCAAAAACCAGCCAGAACATAACAATGTATAACTTCAACACAAAGACATACCATTGTAAAAT
>Ga0209367_1000269_pt1 | contig 45573 bp, 29 predicted proteins | sample WorMetLIZISLAND2_FD_187412 | JGI IMG/M metagenome (GOLD analysis project Ga0209367, IMG submission 187412) | Marine gutless worms symbiont microbial communities from Max Planck institute for Marine Microbiology, Germany - Olavius geniculatus... ... | reverse complement strand
GCTCGCGAGATTGAAGGCCACAAAAACACCCGAGCGACATTGTAAGCCAAGCGATTTTACTTATTTTTTATAGGCTTGTATGCTGAGTTTACTTTTATGCAGTACACAATAAATTTAATTCTTTTTCCGTCTTTGGGCAGACGAAGATAATTTGTGTACGGTAATGTTTATCATACATTAGTGTTTGTCTCTGATTATGTTTCTAATGCAGTACTCGAGTTTATGCCTGCTTGAATCCTTGTGCAGGCAATGCAACAGTTGCGACTTTAATTAGCCTGAGTGAACGTCGATGTGTTCTCGCCGCTCGTGGGAGGATCTCCGTATCCACTAGCCTCAAAGGAAGGGAATAGGAGATAAAAAGGGGGAAGGACGGGGAAGGGAATGGAAAGGAAAGGGAGGAGGAGAATGAGGGGAGGGAGAGGAAAGGGACGGGGAAGGAGAGAAGGGGAGGGGACAAGTAATTTGAGAAAAGCTCACGTGACGCGCGATAGCAGCTGTCCTGCCACTTTGGAAATCAGTGTAGGCATACAGCAACAAGATATTAATGCATCTTGAAAGAGTACTTAAATTTGACGCCTCCGTACGGAAGACTTCTTGAATTAATCAGAACGAAACTTAGATTCTTAAAAATGTACATTTTATGCTAAAAAATGTTATACGCAGGTTGTCCAGGTCCATCTCCAGCCATTTCGGCGCAATTCACTTTTAAAATGTGTGTCGCAGCTGGAAATTGCAAAAAAATCACTAAAAACGCCTATTTTGGGGTTCAAGGTCATTCAAGGTCATCGACGTTGACACCAATAAAAAGCTTGCCACTATTGCTTGTTATGATAAGCATTAAGCAGCATGTCTGTACCTATCTGCAACCGTTTTCACGCTACACGAGATAATTGCAGTAAAATACCACTTTTTAAGGGGGTAGGTGTCTTTGACGCCCGCCTGCGCCGGCCTACTTGAACTTAAAGGGTCGGGACTTGGACTGCTAAAATCTACGTTTAATGCTGAATATTTCATACGCAGGTTGTCTTGGTCTATCTCCAGCCATTTTGTTGCAATTCAGTGTTGAAATGTGCGCTGCATCCATAAATTGCAAAAAAATTCACTAAAAATTCCTTTTTGGGAGTTCAGGGTCATTCAAGGTCATCGATGTTGATAAATCTAAAAAAAGCTCGTCACCAGTGCTTGTTATGATAAGCAGTATGTCTGTACCTATCTGCAACCGTTTTCACACTATACGAGTCAATAACGCCCATCTTTTTAGGGGTACCCCTTTTTGACGCCCTCGTTCGAGGGGAACCCCCGTACCCACGGGCACGAAATTTTTGCCACGAAAAACTAGAGTCCTTGGAGCAGGCCACAGTGAAGATTTCGTGATCCTAGCTTGGACAGTTTTGACACAATACAGCAGTGTGACGGACGGACGGACAAACGGACAGACGCCCAGGCCATGGCTAAGACGCGCGAAGCATTCTACTATCGCGCGTAAAAGGAAGGTGGGAAAGGGACGAGGGGTCATGGTCATCCCTAGCCTAGCATCTACGCCCCCATCAGCAATTCCTGGATCAGTCAGCATCAGCAACAGTGTAGTGTACAAACTGTACACTGTACGTTGCGGCATTTTTACGCGCGAAAGCAGCTACTGCTTTCAGCGCGTCTTAGCCATCGCAATTCTGTCCGTCCATCTGTCTGTCGATGTCACGCGTGGATCAGTCAAAAGCGGTGCAAGCTAGAATCACCAAATCTTCACTGTAGGCTGCCTGGAAGACTCTAGTTTCAGGAACCGTAAAGCTTTTCCATAAATTCGAAGGGGGTCACTCCGAACGAGGGCGCTGAATGAGAGGGGGGTGGCAAAATTTGCGATTTTTGGCCAATAAGTCGCTGTATCTCAATAACGGTACGAGACAGGGCCTAGGTTACTATTAATCACTAATAGGAAGTCGTACACTGGCTCTCGATTGGCGCCGAATTCAATGACCTTGAATGACCTTGAACGCCAAAATAGGGGGTTTTATGGATTATGCGATCCAGATAGAGAATTTGGTATTTGTATATTAACTTACCGTGAACACCCTAATTTTCAGCTAAACTATACTGAACCGGAACTGCTATAGGCTTTCGCGCGTCTCGTGAGCATTAGCTCATATTTCTTGTAACATTTAACAGGCATACGAAATTTAACAAGAAGCCCAGCAATTGCTAGGAAAAGCTGACCGTACCAACTACGTCCGAAGCCAAGCGTCCGAATTCCAGTCACGGAGGTAAAGCAATTGTCGACGTGACACAGTTCCATGCACGCTATGTTAACGGAACGCTGTCTTGAAATCTACAATGAACGCCAGTAGGCCTATATATAACAGACATCGCACGTGGTCATTTCACCAAGCTATATAAATAGCTACAGGAAAATATCGGATGCAGGTTTTGCTAATGTTTCTCACAATAAAAACGCCTTGCTCAGGAAGACACACTATAGCCTATAGGCCTACAGTTCCTCTTGCAGTACTGACCGCCAAGGTCAATCAAGGTGAATGATTTTCATGTCATTTGAAAGCCAACTGCAACTTTCTATTAGCAACTTAGGTCCTATCTCGCACCGTTCAGCCTCAATAGCGCTTAACGGTCTTCAAGGTCATCCAAGGTCACTGATTTCCATCTAATTTGACAGGGAGTATGCCACTTCCTATTAGTGATTAATAGTAACCTAAGCCGTATCTCGCGCCGTTTCCGAGATATATGGCCAGTTTTCCGTTGAAAAACGCATATTTTTCCTACCCATTCATTCAACCCCATTTGAAAAGTTCCCCTTGGAGTACGGCTGAAATTTTGCATGTCCGACTACAGCCCGAGCTTAAGACACGTGGCTAATTATTCGTGTAAAAAGTTTTCCCCTACGCCCTAACGCTTAGTCACAATACACGATACATTGACCCGTTACAGTACGACGGACGGACAGATGGACGACTAATGCCAATAGCTCGACTTTACTGAAGTACGCGCGGTCGGCTAAAAATGGCCTAATTATGCTTTTACCTGCAGTGCATGCATTGTATAAGCTACACATAGGCCATATCTGCACTGCACCGTATAATACAAAGTATAGGCCTTTAAATCAGTTACTCGGTTCTGAGTTTCGATAAGCTCCGCGCGGTTACCCAATGTTGGGCAGACGAGAACGACCGACAGTAAAGTAATTTTCATTGTAAGCTATGGGCAATAATGTAAAATAGGGGGCCTACAGTTCAGCTGTGGGTGCGTTTAGGCTAATGCGTCTGTATCATGTATCATATATAATGTATCTGTATCTTAGTATTAGGCCTATGCTGTGTTAATCGGTTGAGGCGCAAATACGCAAGTTCCTTGGATGCACGTGTTCTCTTATGGCGATTCTTGTAAGTTACCCAGTTCGGTGCCAATACGCGCAGCAGTACTGGCTGACCCGCGCGCGCGCTGCTGGCTGTGCACGGTAACCGATAAATAGGCGATTGTCTCATCACATATTTTACTAACATCTTCTATTATGCTGCTATACAGATTGGCACTGGAACGGACAGCTGTGCGACGACCTCCGTAAACCGACCCAGATTAAACCTATTACTGGCCGGCCGCGGACCGATGCGTCATGGCGCTAACTAATTACTGACGTCATCAGGCTTCGGATTATTATTAGCTAACCATCTCGGCGGGCGCCGGCGAGCGTGATGAAAGCGTGCGTGGATTAGCGTCACGATTGCACGGTTTTCAGCGTAAAACCATGTCGGGATCGGTGCAGAGGGAAACGGCATACGATGACGACTCCACGGGAGATGAGTACGACCAAGGTAAGATGATTTATTTCGCGAATTTCGAGCACATTTTAGAGGCGATGCCCACGCTGCGGTAGGGCGCTTGGTGACGCAGCCAGCGTGCAGCGGTGGCCTATGGCGTACGTCAGGCGTGGCCTGCGCCTTCCAAGCCGCCGGCTCAGATTGACTGAAAGCCACCTTCTGTCCATCAATTTATCGCTATTTAACCAGCTAAATCTTCGCCGAAATTGGGGATAATTTTATCCTAGGTAAAAAGGCCCGATTAATATCGTAGTGTTTGGTTTTTGCCGCGAGGGTGTCTAGGGAATAGGACGGCTAGACGGGAGCGATTAGGTCGCGCCGTAAAGTGTGTTTTGATTGCGATAATTTGTCGTAACCTGGCGCTTTGAACCTTTTAAAGTGGTTTTAAGTTTACGCGGAGCCATATTTTGTTGACTAATGTGGCATTTGTCGATCGCAGAGTGCTTACGAAAAACAAAGGACCACCCAGTTGGCTATCCTAATCGGCAATAGTATTTATATAATTAGGTCAGTTACTTGTTATGGGCATGCGCATGCGTGCATATTAATGACGATCCCGCCCACATGACCCGATTCGCTTGACGCACTCTCTGTGGCATCCTGCCCGTTACAAGAATTAATTGATTCATGCAGTTTTCAAATGTGACATTGCACTTTTTGCACTTTATATTCTCCAGCTGTGATCTGCAAACTATATCCCATACAGTACTAGTCAGAATCATTCAGTACAACAATTGCTGAAAACGTTTCGTTTTTGTTGGAAACACGTTTTGTAATTGTTTTTCGAATTTTGCTACAGCTGACCATTTGTTTTCTGATCTTAAAAACCTAAGTCTTAGGGTAGCCTGCTAATCGTTATTATCGTCATCTCATGTCGATATATTATTGCTTTGTTCATTTTTTAACCTGAACATTTTAAACATTTTAATTTTGTCTTATTAAAATTTTACTTAGTTTTTGAAGTATATTTTCTGCAGTTCTACTTTGAGTTTTTACTTGTGATATGGCTTAATAAATTAGTATGTGAGAATAACTATTTTAACAAGAATTTTGAGCTAATGCTCACGAGACACGCGAAAGCCTATAGCAGTTCCTGTTTGCAAACTGTCAGTCTATCTCCAACCATTTTGTCTCAGTTCATTCTTTGAGTGTGTGCTGCAGCCAAAAATCGCAAAAAAAATCAATTTAAAAACTCCTTATTTTGGTAGTTCATTGTCTTTCAAAGTCATCGATGTTGATACATTCAACAGATGTCATTCAACACAAAGTCCTACTGCATGCATATTGGTCGTTCGATTACACGCGCCACTAATTTTACTTACTAGATGAATGGACAAACACTGGAGACTGTAATGCAGTATCCTTACCTCGGTGTCACTATCTCGGATGACCTACGCTGGAATCTTCACGTTGACAGTGTGTCGGCGAAGGCAATGTGGGTGCTGAGTTTCCTTTGTCGGAATATCATTCGCTGTCCACCGAATGCCAAAGCTGTTGCTTACAAGACATTGGTGCGGCCAAAATTAGAATATGCTGCTTGTTCTTGGGGCCTAGGTTACTATTAATCACTAATAGGAAGTCGTACACTGGCTCTCAATTGGCGACAGAATGGCAACAACTGTGGAACCAGTGTGCATCAAATAAGCTTTACAGTGTGCAACCGGTCGTTGGTCGCAGTGTTAGTTCATCACTGGGCCGCTACGACTCAGTCCTCATCAACCGTCTTTGAGTTGGTCATACAAGACTTACAAATTCTTATCTCCCAAAGGGAGAGATTCAGCCAGTATGTGAAGCTTGCCATTCTCCGCTCACAGTCAAGCACTTTTTGGTAGACTGCACCCATTACAGTGCAGCACGTCAGAGAGATATTTTGGAGTGACCACACTCAAGGACGTTTTTGAAAATGTTGCGTCTCGCAACATCATTGCTTATGTTAAAGATATTGGCTTTTACAATCGTATATAATGTTGTTTTTACATTAGCTAAATAGCCTTGATCTTAACAAGTATTTTAACTTTGCTTTTAGTACATATATTAACTGCTTTTAACTAATTTTAACCACGTATGGCACTGAATGGCCTATTTTGTGCTGATGTGCCATTATTAAGAAACTACTTACTCACTCACTCTCGATTGGCGCTGAATTCAATGACCTTGAATGACTTTGAACGCCAAAATAGGGGGTTTTATGGATTTTTTGGCGATTTCGGGCTATGACACAAGTCTATATCATTCACAAGGTGGCGGCACGTTACTATCGTTATGCGATCCAGATAGAAAATTTGGTATTTGTATATTAACTTAGTGTGAACACCCCAATTTTCAGCTACACTACTGAATTGGAACTGCTATAGGCTTTCGCACGTCTCGTGAGCATTAGCTCAAATTTCTTGTTGAGCATTGTCTTATGGCCAAGTTTAAGCATTTTCTGTACCATAGTAAACTTCAGATTGGATTTTTAAAAATTTTGGGGGAATGTTTTTGCATTAAAGTTTTTGATGTTTTTTATGATTGAGCCATCTTTGATGATTTTGCTCAGAGATGTGCAAGTATGATATTTTGATTGTGTTGAATGTTGATGCAAATATAATTGGTGCTTTATTGCAATACAACTGAGGCTAGAGATTTAAAAATTCGTGAAATACCAGTGATTGAGCTTAAATTTAAAAAAAAGTATTTTAAAAATATGCTATACATTTAGTTTTGGCCTCGGCCTCGGTTTTGGCCTTGGCCTGGCCGTGGACGTATTGCTGCAGCCTTGGCTTTGGCCTTGTACCTCCTGGCCTTGTTACATCTCTGATGTTTTTTCCATTGCGCATACTGTGTTTTTGTGACAGAATTGATTAAATATTTAATTATAGCAGCTTTCTAAAGTCTTCTGGTGGCTGTTTAAGCTGTATTTGTAACATTTGTCTGTACCACAGAGCTGTCAATTGACATTCCACCAGAGTCTCCGCCGGCATCGTCCAAGAAACCGAAGAAACGTAGAGCAAAGGATGGCGGTGGAGGCAGCAAGGACAAGAAAGCAAAGCGGAGCAAATCAAAGAGTGTCGTGAAGGGAGATAAAGTTGTCGAGGCGAGCTACGAGGATGGAAGTGATGGAGACGACGATCAGCTAGAGGTCTGTTACTTTGTGTGTCATAAACTTATTCACAGGAGTTCAGCCCATAGTCAAGGGGAGTTTGATGGGTTCGATCTACTTCTTTAGAGTGACAAACATGTGTCATTAGTGATTATCTGCGGTGACATCTAAGACCTTTCAACAGATCATCCCAATATAGCCTAATTAAAAAATAGTATTTATGATATTATCTAATTGTTCTAATTAATTATCGATGTGTTCCAGTATTGTATTGTAAGTTGCAGTAGATTCTTATTTTTTGTCCTTCAATTAATTCTGACATTATTATACAAATATTTCTTTCTGATCAACATCTATTAACACTACTGCAGTGCATCGTGTCTGTTGTCAACTTGGCGTTTGGCATGTGTGTGCTTCTACAAAATGATTATAATTGGCATTTAGGAATCTTCAAGGGCATTGGTGCTCGGTGAAAGCCAGTCTGGAGGAAGCCTTAAGCATAAGCAGCATCATAAGAAGTTGATAATAAAAAAGAAGGAGCTGCTGGTTGCCGCAGACACTGCGTCAGATGATGACGATGATGACGGAGACATGGGAGATGATATTCGAAAGGCATTCGTTGTACGTACATGTACTGCGTGTTGGCATGAATCGTTGCATGGTGCAGCTTGGATGATGGATGGTTAGTTGGCTAGTCGTCTAGTCGCATGGCATCCGCTTCCTTTCCTGTTTTCACTCACGTGCTGTCTGAGTTGTTGTTCTGCTAGCCCAACAGCTTTTCTGCAGTACAAAGAACAAAGACGGAGGGAGGGAAACCCACAGATTCCTCTGTAGCCATTGTGTTGGATGGACTGTCATCCAGTAGAGATGTCAACGTGTTGAAGCCTGTAGATGATCTTTCAACAACAGGCGAACCAGAGGGCTGTTGGTTCCACTAATAAAAAGTCGCCTGCACCAGAACCTTCTCGAGTTGTGCTTTTGCTCATGTAAGCAAGTAAATGAGTGTAGTTCTTCATTTACATAGCAGGCTACTGTATGAAGTTATTCACCTTTGGTGAACATGAGGCTGAGCAAATTGGCGACATATGGGGTTTTGTCCGTGTTTTGAATTTTAGGCTCAGATGTGGCATTAAGATTTGAAATAAGGCTTGAGACTGTGTGGTAGCCATGGTGTTCTGAAAATTCTTCAGCTGAGTGTTACCTTGTAATATCCGAAGCAGAATTATTTGAGCACCGGTAGGTATCAGCTGAACCTGCGCATGGAAAGTGAGACACATTTGGATTGTGCTTTTGCAGCAGGGTGTATTGCATTTGTGGACATGACAGATCACATTGCTCCTGCTGCTACTTTCTGATTTCCTACTGTTAGTGACGCAACGATAAGAATAGTAATTGATTACATGTACCTGGTATTAATTTGCTACATGTGTTGCTTCACTGCCATGACCCGCATGCATCTGTCTCACCAGGTTTTCAGTGTGGGTTTGAATATTGCATGCCACTTAATTAATTCTGTATGTAGAATCACACCCTGCTCTCTGTTTCATGGAATGTTTCTGAACGCTTTTTAGTGAAATCTTTGGCATTATAATGATTGGTATTAACTCTATTGCTGCCTGTGGTAGTGGCTATGTAGCTGATTCATGTGCGGTTGATTCTGCTCAATGTGAATAATCAGACTACCCTAAATAGTAAGGTGATAAATTCATCAAATTACAACCTTTATACACGTTGTTGTTGACGTTTCGGCAGCCACTGATGCCTTTGTCAGAATGATCGTCCACCAGGTGTCGCTGTGGCGGACAGTAAGTAATTATAGATGTGTGGAAGTTGGTAGGACCCCTCGTCTTGCCTCATCTCAATACAAAGTCGATGAACCGAGATGAGGGGTCCTACCAACTTTCACACATCTATGATTACTTACTGTCCACCACAGTGACACCTGGTGGACAATTGTTCCGATGAAGGCAACGGCGGTTGCCAAAACGTCAACAACAACAGTGTATATAAAGGTTGTAATTTGATGAATTTATCAATTTATTAAGTTATGTTTCAATCTATGAGTCTATTTAAAGATACCCTAAATAGTATTTTGTAATGAGAATTTCCGTGTCAGATTTAGATAATTATTGTTCTGTATTCATACGTGAGAAGCATAGTTTGGTGTTTCACATTCTTGAGCAAATAACATGATCTCTTTAATCATGTGAGTTCATATTTCACTTGAGATGATATTATCTTTGTCATCATTTGCTTTACTGTGAAAATCAAACATACATTGGCATTCTTGCCTCTTCTGTGTTATAGCAACAAATCAGTGAAGTCATTGTATGCTGTATGTTAGGTGCCATAAAACTTTTCATTTCCATACTGTTTGTATGCTACTTATTTCTCTCTAAAAGTACCATCACAGGGATTGTAAATCACTTGATTGTAGTAGTAGTAATGTACATCAACCTCTTTTCAGTATCAGCAGCAGCAGCAGCAAGATGTTGAAGCTGTTTGCCCATTTGTTGGTGCTTAGTTTTTTCGCATTAATTCTGATGTGTATAATCACTGATAAAACGAAGGATGATGTTACAACTGTACATGGCAGTTGGGAAAATCGCGGAAACACAGAAGTCATGGAAACCGTGATTTTCGTCGAATGTCGTGAGTTTGCCAAAATGCCGTGTTTTGCCATGTTCTAGCCTAAATGCCGTGATTTTGTGATTTTTGGCAAGAATTTTTGGTTTTTAATCAGCAAAAGTTTTGACACAGATATATGTACCTTTGTCTCTGCTACTGAAGTCCGTGTGCTTTGTTACCTTCTGGCTCAATACAAAGATACATGAGCACGATGTTATTGTAGAAATATGTATTTTATTACTCTGCAGCAATAAACTTTACACATGAAAACCTTGCACTGCATGTACTGATGGTTGTGAATACTAGCTGTTCAGTTTATAGACTATAATGGTCTTTGGGCCGTGATTTGATGCCATGTCTGTGCCATGATTTTTGCGATTTTTACATAAGTGTGCCAAGTTTTTTTTGGCCATGTTTCCTATTATTTTCTACTGTCCCTACATGTCAGCCATGAGTTGAAAAGAAAGACCAAAGTGAAACTTTGTTTTTAGATAGAGTATGGTAGGAAGTTGATGTCCCTACTTCCGGCTGTCAGACAGAGCTCTGCTGAGAACCTTGATGACAACAACATAAGTTGATTTCTTGCGAGTCGAAACGTTCTGATGACGAGTGAAATCTGTTTGGCAGGACGCCGACGGTGGTGACGATGCTGCAAGCAGCTTTACCAAGCCCAAGAAGTCGAAGAAGTCGAAGTCATCAAAGAAGAAGAGTCGAAGTCATGCGCCTGTCTCTGACGGTGTTGACACTCCAGACTCTTCAGCAATGGTAAAGACTCAGTTGTGTTCTGTTGCTGTTTGTGCTAACATTCTTTATTAAGTGAGTAAATAAGGGAATAAATAGCAAGACTTTTCCAAGGGGAGTTGAACTCCAATTCTGAACGCTGGTGCCCTTCATTAAGCCAACACTCTGGAGAAGCATTATGAGTTCACCGGTGGCTTCAAAACACTACGAGCTCAAGTAAGAAAGCTTGAAAGGTGCAGATTTCTGTCTGTGCCATGGATTTTTTTTCTGTTATTGTTGTTCTTAGTATTTTATTTTATGTATAGTCTTATACCAGTTAGTGCAGATTAGTTTCCACTTTCCAGTAGTGCATGGTACTTGATTTAACTTTTTGAAACCTAGCCATGGCCATATTTGACTGTAGCCAATTTAGTCAGGAAATATTGTTTCTTTGTATGCTGTATGTTTGTTTGGTGCCATAAAACATCTGTTTTTTGTACTTTTTGTATGCTACAGATCTCACTTCATAAAACACTGGTATTGAGTAGTTTGAAGTCTGCGAATGATACTTACTGTTATTATCATACAGGAGTGTGGCACACCATTGGGCACAGAGCCGGAAGATGCTGAATATAGTTCAGAAGCCACAACTCCACAGCTTAAGAAGAAACGACCGAGAAGGGATCGAGATTCTGGGGTAAAATTTTATTAGTTTAGTCGTGAATTTTCAATTTTTATTGTGCTATATGGCAACATGTATGTAATTTTTATCATTGTACTGAGCCATCAGTGTCAAAGTGCTAACAAACTGTGTGGTTTCTATACTTTACCATGACTACATATTTCTAATAAGTAAATAAATACAAGTTAGTTACTTGCTTGTTTACTTGATGAAGTCTGAGCACATTTTGCTGCACTGTGCAACTTGCAGCTGACGCCGGATGAGGTGTGCTCCAAACACGGTCTGAACAACGTCGACATTGACTACACGGATGAGAACTTTCGCCAGTGGACCAGCTACAAGCTGTATGCTGACCAGGTGCGGCCGATGGTCTGCAAGGAGAACCCGAAGGTTTCGATGACACGACTGGTGCAGCTGATTGCCGCCAAGTGGCGAGAGTTTGACTCGTTGAACCCATACAGAGACCAAGGTCACGGTGCCACTGCTGCTGCTGCTGTTGCCGCCGCTGCTGCAGCTAAGAAAGTCAAGGAAGGTCTGTATTGAGCTTTCAATAATTTGATTCATGTGCCATTGGTCAGGTTGCTATCAAGTAGTTGTTTCTGGATGGTGAATGTCTCCAGACAGGCCAACCATCTCGATATATAACCAGCACCAGGGTCACCACAGTTTTTTGTCTTTCTGGGGTAGGTCAATCAAGTCCTGGCCTGTCTGTCTGGGTTTTTCGGGACACATTCAGTCATTCTATACACTTGCTAAAATTTTGGTGTACAAATCTAGAAATTTTCCAGGGAGATGAAGCAGAAAACAAGAGTGGGTGTTTTTCTTATGAACACACTGTATATAATAATAAAGCAGCAATATGTACAATATATTGCGATACCATATTTTTTTGTTACAGTGTTATAATACAGGTTGGGCCCAAAAAAATTTTTCAACTTGTTTTTGTCAGAACTTTGTCAAATCTTTACCAAATTTGATAATTTTAGGCACACGGATGGCCAAGACAATAGAGTTACATGAGGTTTGCTCATTTTCTACCTCACCTAATTTATGTCAACACACTGCCCTGTAAAATGCAGATGCTCCATATTGTTACATTATGCTGTGATTATCAGTATCAGACTGTTCATCTTTTCATTATCAATTTGACAGAGGGTGCCATGCAATTTAACAATTTTGTGGTATTAAATATTTTATGCTAAAAATATCAGACTACAAAATAGCTGACTGATGAGCTTAAAACAAATCTAATCCATGAATGAGTGTTGTGCAGTTTGATCAGTCGATCGTTGATGCTGCTATCAGCCGCGGCGTCACGTCTAAGCCATTGTGTACACTTAGAGCATAAATTTTGATAATTTGAAAGAAAATTGTTACACAAACTTATAATTTTGCTTAATAAATCACATTTTAGCTTATTGTGTGCTTAATTAAGTTAAATTAGAACTTTTATGGGCACAACAACTCGGCATTACGCAACAATTTGGAGCATCTGCATTTAACACGGTAGTGCGTTGACGGAAATTAGGTGAGGTGAAAAATGAGTGCTATACCTCACATAGTTTTATCATGGTGGCCATCTGTGTGCCAAAACTTATCAAATTTGGTGGAGATTTGACTAAGTTCTTACAAAAACAAGTTGGGAAATTTTTTTGGCCCAAGCTGTATCTACAACATGTCTCAAAAACCAAGCCGCTTTTATTTTTTGAACAAGTCTGTAAAACATTGGCCGATTTTAATAATTTTTGGCATGCAACTTTGCGAACAAACGTGACGTAAATGAGTCTAGTTTTGCTCACTTTACCTCAATACTGTTGCTACACAAAAAATTTATTCAAATTGGCCAATGTTTCATGGAGCTATTCAAAAAATTAAAGTGGCTTGGTTTTTTGGGGACACGGTGATGTATAATGTATGATATACAATGTGTGCATCAGTGGAAGTGGAAGATGATGGAACAGCTGACAGCGATGACGGTAGCACAGGCGGAGGTCGTCGTGATAGAAACAGTACCAGTGGTAAGAAGACCGTCGCTCCACTCAAGATCAAGATCAACAAGAAAAAGAAGAAGCGACGTGGCAGTGACGTATGTGAGATTTTGTGGCTTCATTTCTGGGCAGTTTGCATTAAACAATAAGAACATTAACACAGGCACTTTGCTGCAATTTACACTCTGATGCAGAAGAAACAAGCTAGGATGACGTTGGCCCAGTGTCGACAATATATGCAGCCATCTGCTTCTAATATGTTGCCGATAGTAGACACAAGTTTGTGGTATTGCAGTGCAGTATCTCAGTTGAACAGTGAGACGGTGATTACTTGAGAGAACATCGATTGTCTCTTTGTAAGAAGTGTATGTCTTTCATGCATGTAATAAATTACCATGACGTATCTTGGTAATGTGACGTCAGGATGATGATAACGAAGGGTTCAACACAAGTGATGAAGAGTTCGAGCGACAGCTAGAGGAAGCAGCCTTGGTGGAAGAACAGGAGAAGGTCGAGAAGTCACGGAAACCCAAGGTCAAGAAAGGTCGCGGCCGCAATGCACGCAAGAAGACGAAGAAAGCTAACAACAGCTCAGTTGGGGAGAATGATGGTGATGGATATGAGGTAGAATGTGTCTGTCATAGTTGATATTGTTAGCTGATGCATTTGCACATATTACTTTTGGTAGTTTTATGTTGATTCATGCGAATAATGAGGATTTCAGTCGACTCGAGTTATAAGAAAAAGCTTAAATGTGTGTATAGCTCTTCATAAGAATCAGAAACCCAATTTCATAAAAACACCACGACAGACCCTGAACCCTGAAACTGAAGACACTTCAGCATGTCTTCAGTTTAGTTAGTTCACCATTTTTGTCCAAACAACGTTTTGGGCAACAGAAGATTATTTCAGTGCTTGCATTGCATTACATTTTACGGGAACTTACACTTATTAAATTCCAGAGCTAATGGGCGCCACATCACCTGCCATATGGGATCACACAGTGTTACCTGTCACCTGACACAGGTGAATGTGCTTTTCCTTAACTTGAGGCAGTCAGGTTGATACTCGATTTACTTTCTCCGGAGAGATGGAAGACTGAGTTGACCTATATATCAAGATGGTTATCTGTCCGCAAACAAGTCAGCCATCCAAGTAGTAACAACTTCATAGCAATTAATGACACCACTGGGAGTTGTGTTAGATATATCTTAGTAGTGCTATATTTGAGAAAGGCATTGCACTGTATTTGGAAAATGAGGATGAACCATTTCACCTTATCACTTATTATTTGACATGGTAAAGTACTAGTAGTGATGAACCTTGTGCCGTATATAACCGGCAGTATGTGCGCTGTTAGCATTTCGTGCATTTCATAACTGAGAATGTTGTATTAGATGAATGACAGCAGTTACTCATCAGCATTGATTGGTTGGTGATTATGAGTGATCTGATTGGTTTGTAGACTGACCATCAGGACTACTGCGAAGTGTGCCAGCAAGGCGGTGAAATAATCTTGTGTGACACATGCCCGAGAGCATATCATCTTGTCTGCCTGGAGCCTGAGCTTGAACACGCTCCCGAGGGCAAATGGAGTTGTCCGCATTGTGTGAGCATCATCATTAATATTCTCTCTCAAGTTCCTCGGCTAAAAATATCATAGCTAAATTTGATCGTTATTAGCACAAAACTTTGTTTTGTGTTACACAGTCTGATACTATTAACAGTGTTAGAAAGCATCGCTATCAATAATGCAGCAGTAAGAAAAAGTACTAAAAGCTTACCACTAATGTAGAATTGCACTAGCTCTTAATATGCTATATTATTCATCTGGTTACAGACATTGTTTGCTAAGTTAGTTACTGTATTGCTTATGTCTGTTGCTTTCTTTGGAATATGATTTCCTTTTGCCGCTAGATGCCGCCATGCCATCTGTCTATTGTGACTTAACAGTTAACACACCATATCGTCTAAGTGTAGTGAATAAGTAAGCAAGTTAATTAGTTTTTTTATGTCGAGGTTCTGTTTTTTTTTGTTACGTACCGGTATCTGTTTCTTGTTTTTTTTTATTTTGCATAACAGTGGTTATTCTCTCTCTCATTTCAGTACTATTTAATAGTTTTATTAGTTTATCTGAGATTCAAGTGGCAAAATGTGTGTTGTGTCATTTGTTAAGTTCTTCCATAAGGCCCATAGATCAGTGCTTATCTTTGTTTCTTTAGCCCTCAGCAAGACACTAGTTTACACTGTAAGACCATGGCCAGTGCATCACGTGGTGAGCCTGTTTGGTACCAGCTTTTGCTAGTACTCGTTGCATCCAGACAGGGATGGCCAGGCTGAGCTGGTCATATCATATATCGTAATGTAAGTAGTAGTGATTTGCAGCGTTACTCGTTTTAGGAACCGGGTACCCGGTTGTAATTACTCGGGTACCCGGACCCGGTTTCAGCTTTACGTCAGTATGGGAAAAATGACAATGAAGTGACATGTACTAATCTAACTACTCAGTATTTTTTTCTTAAAGTTAGGTTTTTCATATAGAACACCTATATTGTGCCTCTGATACCAAATATATATAGTCCGTGAACGAAAATGGCTGAAGTTGAATTTCCCCTGTAGAACTGAGTTTTGCTACGAAGGTTTCCGCAGTAATCAGTGCCAAAAATGAGTTCCGATTACTCTAATTTCGGAACCAAGTTTGGGTACCCGGTTCCTGGTACATATCACTATTACACTGTGTCCCATTAAAGCATCCCCAACATTTTTGACTGTGACTTGAAAACCAATTACCAGATTTTGATAATTTTGGGTACGAGTATTCACCATCACCACTCGCCATCAAATGACCATTCAGTTTCAGTTTGGATGCTTTTTTGGGACACAGTGTACGTAGCTGAGTTGATGATGCAACTGTTGCCAGGAGGAGAACGGTCCTCAGGAGAAGGAAGAGGATGATGCTCACATGGAGTTCTGTCAGGTCTGCAAGGATGGTGGAGAGTTGCTGTGTTGTGACAATTGTCCGTCGGCGTATCACATTTTCTGTCTTCAGCCGCCTGTCTCGGAGATTCCAGACGGCCGCTGGCACTGCCCTCGTTGCTCGGTACAGTTGTCTTCCCATCACTTTGTTGTTTTCCCATCACTGGCTATGTACATTTCTGTGTGGTATAGTCAGGGTGGTCATGTTGCCTGGAAAGTCCTTGAAGATTTTGTTTCCATTTTTCCAGGACCTGGAAAGACTTTGAAAAGACTATATAGGGCCGTGAAAGTTTTGGAATTTGATGTAACAGGTCCTCGAGAGTCCTTGAAATTCAAATTATCATAGACTGAAAATTATCCCGTCGCTCCTCGAAATGTTGGAAATATTTAAAGTTAACAAGACAATTCGCTTACAGATTATTTGTACCTCCACTTTTAAATTTGTTTCGCCATTCTTGTTTCTAGTGTGGTAAGTTGATAAAGCATTGCTGAAATAGGTATGGAAAACGTACTTGAAAGTCATTGAGAAGTACTGAATTTTTCCCCCAAAATTGCGGCCACCCTGTACAGTACATTAAGGATTTAATGTCAGGTATATAGCATCTTTAAGAAACTTTATCTGGGAAAGCCTATGTAGTTTATATCCAACAGGTTACGGTGGTGTGCATACCGTATGGGATGTTGTGAAATTTGTTAGAAGATCTTGCAGACTTTTGCAAGTTTTCTGATGTTTTGTCAGGGGTGTCTGATGGGCCAACAACATTGCATTTTAACCCTCCGGGGGCAATGTTGGAAAGTAGGGCATAATACGACATTACATAAGTATAGCTGAATATTTTGTAATCATGTAAGTTCAGTCAGTTACAGTGATGAAGAGTGCATCAAATTATCAAATCACTCAGCCTCTTGCCAATTCTAGACTGACTTTTTTTCTTTCAGTTGTAAGTAGTTCACATCTACTGCATCTTTGCTGATATCTGTCCACATCTGAAAATCGGGCCATAATTTCAGCTTAATTTAGTTTAATATTGCTTGTCTGCTTGTACTGCAGTGTGCACCAATTCGAGGTCGAGTTCAGAAGATTTTGACATGGCGTTGGAAGGAACCACCGAAGATTGCTGATGAGCTCGATCACGTTACACCCCACAGCCCCAACAAGAAGAAGGTCTGATTCTAATTTACGTCTGTCAGAGATTTCCTTTGTAAGAAGATATGCATAACTTCTTAGATAGTGTTGTAATTGTTCTTTGGTTCACATTGCAATAGTTGTGGTTGAGTACAACTTTCTTCTGCTGCTTTAAGGCAAAATTTTATGTGTACACAGCTGCTGTTGCTACTGCTGCAGTTTTTCTGCTGTGCAGTGGCCATGCGTGCATAATGCATTATTCTTGGCTTCATAAATTGTCTGTAACATTGCAGTACTGTGGTTGTCATATAAGTTGAATTACTGTGAAGGCAGTTGAACAATTTTTACACTTTGGAGGTCCAGTGTTAATGATTTAGTCCTTGCAACAGCACACTCTTGTTTGTTTAATCACATGCTTTTCAAAAGTTACTTCACGTTAGGTTGGCTCTACAAGGACAATTGCAGCAGCATGCTCAGGCCAAATGTGCTTTCTGTTGCTTATCCAAATGTGTCAAAGCATTGAATTAAGCATTTTCTTTGTATGGTGGTGTTGAAGGATTTAACTTACTGCATATACATGACCTGCCAAACGGCACAGTTCTAATATTTTCGTGAGCTTATCGACACCTGGTAGTTATTGTAGGTGAAACTCACTCAGCTGGCGCAGTCTGCACCTCTCAGCTGAATTATTTAAATATAGCAAAAACGAAACACACCAGCACATTGTGCCACATACAGATGCACGAACAGATATATTTTTTAGTTTTTTAGTTATTTTATTTACCTGGGATTTCTGTGAAGTATTTATTGTCAGAAATTTTAACTTTTTATTAGCATGGATCGTTTGTTCACACATACACAGTTTTTGTCTGCTGCTGGGTCTTCACCTACAGCGTGGCGTTTTTCGGCACTGTGCCATTTGCGTCGATTGTGTGCTGGTGTACGCAGGTTATGTATTGCTGATGAAATAGCCAGCCATAATGTATAAAATTTGTTGTAGTCAGTAATGTCAGTTTGTGTACTCGTTAGTTGTGGCTAACTAACAGTGAGGCATTGCTGTATGTGCTAATGATCTATAGCAACTGGAGCACAAGCAAAGAGAGTTCTTTGTCAAATGGCACGAGTTGTCCTACTGGCATTGTGAATGGGTCTCGGAACTGCAGGTCATCTGTCTAGTACTACATTGTCTGTCTTTAACTATTAATTAAACAGATACTTCTGTATATCGGTATCAAACTTATACCACTGTGTCATGCTCCACAATTTTTTAGTTATTTTATTGTTCATTTGTTGTAGTTACCTCTGCCAAGGAGGTAATGTTTTTGGTCGTTTTTGTTTGTCTGTCTGTTTGTCTGTATGTCTGTTAGCAAGATAACTCAAAAAGTTATGGACGGATCTTTCTGAAATTTTGAGGGTATGTCGGGCATGGCACAAACTACCAGTGATTCAGTTTTGGGGGTAATCTGGCAGGAATCCTGGATTCTGGATCACTTTGAAATTTTCGTTAGCATGGCGTTAAAGGGGGCATAAGGGAACCGATGGCAAAGTGAATATGGTGACGCTGCCTGGCGAATAACATTGCCTTGGCGGAGGTACCTGCGGGCTATGACTGCTCATCTAGTTTTTAATGTCTTACTTTGTAGTACAATACTCGCATGCTCGATTTTTTGTTTATCCAACTTGAGTTACTCCAGATTAGGCTAGTCCCACTTTTAGGCATTGTAGTGGCACAATTTTTGCAGGCTGTATCTCCTTCCAGTAATCCAACCAACAGAGAAGGATGAGTGTTTCTGATGAGGTTTAGCATGGCTCAGGAACACTGCAATAATTGCTTGGGCTGCCTCTTACCTACCAGCGATACATGCAGTCTGTAATTAACTTTTTCTGTTCGGGCAGAATAAGTTGAATGTGTCTTATTTTCATTGTCATCATCATCATCCTCATTGACATTTTCACATATTAACGTGGTCTAAATAGTAAGCATTATTTCTAGCACCACGTCATTATAGGTGGCAAATGAGAGGTACGGGTATAACTGACAAAACAGGAAAGTCTTGACGCTGTCGGAAGATTGTGAGCGACAGTGCAGAACTAGTGTCCGATAGAAGCTAGTACCATAGGTTAGCAGTTGGAAGATTGAATTTGCTGCACCTAATTTTGATGAAGTAACCAATCATATGAAAACCAGAAATGCCTGTTCGCTGACTGTAGCAGGGCAGAACGTGACAGAACGTGGTTAGTCTTATAGTTCGATGCATCTTACAGTATGGAAAATACAATATTGACTGTTGTTATGCTGTTAGTTGGACGTACATCACCCGGCTATGTATCGTAACTACATCCGCAAGAATGACATGGATGAGCCGCCGCCACTGGAGGATGGAAGCTCGTACGGACGGGATGAGAAGGAGATCCAAGAGGATCCTCACAACCTTGAGGAAAGGTTTTATCGCTACGGAGTCAGACCCGAGTGGCTGCAGATACACCGCATACTCAACCACAGGTGCACCGCCGGTCAAGTTCTAGTCAGAAGCATGAAAGGTTAAAGGTTGTGTACATAGCTCTTAGTGGTAACCCGTCTCAGAGTTATGGAGCATCACTTGCCGTATGGGGTCACACAGTGATACCTGCCACCCGAACAGGTGAATGGGCTTTGCCTTAACCGCAATCAACGTAGCTGGTACTTTATTTACCTACCTTGCATGGATAGAAGGCTGAGTTCATTTCACAGACATATAAATAAGTAGACTGTTTACTCACCGTTCGCGTAACGCAACGAGTTGAAGCCACTTGAAGCCCGTTTCATTAAATATTCATCGTGCATATTTCATGTGGTATGATCCACCACCTGTAGTTGCGTTTTTGATGCCTAACGCGTTAGTGTTAGTTCGTAATATAAGTATATTATAAATACGCCCAAGCCGGAGCACGAAAAGCAAATTTTGTAGTATATTGCCTCTGTACAACAAAACAAAACTCTTTAGATTTTTTTGTCTGCCATGCCGTCAGCAGGTATGCCTAACGCGTTAGTGTTAGATATGCCATCAAAAAATGCAGTTTACGTCACGAACGTCATTATCGTCTGCTAGCAAACCAGATTCTTTTTGTGACCCGGTACATTATTTTTTTCTAAATTGCATATCGTGAACTTTTAGATCATGTAGCTGTAACCTTACGACTTTTTGTTGTGCAAACCAAATTACAAACGCTTGTAATTCGAAATATATTAAATATTTATCGTGCATATGTGGAGATGGGCGTGGCATTTTTGGGGCTTCAGAGTTTTTGCTGAATCCACTATCTATGGTTCTATATATCTGTGGTTGATTTTGATGGTTGGTAATATACCAAGATAGTTTATTTGTCTGCAGTCAGTTAAATATCAGGTAGTAACCACTTGATAGCATATGAACCAGGATTTTAACCTATGACCTCTTGATCACAAGTTTAACATCTTAACCATTACACCGCCAAGCCACCTAAACTCTAATCGTGTCATGTCATCGGGCAGCTCTACTAGAAACATTTGTTGGTTTCTATGCAGGCTAATGAAGGACAGTTCTTTGTGGTATCTGGTGAAATGGAGAGATCTGCCTTATGACCAAGCAACGTGGGAGGCTGAGGATGCTGTTATACCAGAGCTGAATAAATACATTGAGGAATACTACTGCCTCAGGTAACACCAGTCTGGCAAACTACCATTGTTTCTGCTCCGTTTTTCATTGGCTAGTCATAGTTTGTCAGCAACTGTATTTTTTTGGTTTTTGATATATGTTTGGAATTATTTGCCTCCAGCAGTAAATTATGCATCTTTCTGGCCTGTAAGTGTTCTGTGAGGAATGTGGCTTTTACCGAGTTTTTACAGTGTGTTTAATATCAGGTTACTTTGTTAGTACTTGCAGTCGATGAATAATTTAGTTTGGCAGTATGCCTTGGATTTATCTTCTGCTCCAAGGGCAGCTGTAAGTGCAGCTAGATTTCTCTGTTCATTCACCGTATCATTCATTTTTCTCGTAATTTTGTTGAAATTTTTGAGCAGGTAAAATGCATTCACATATAGCTTTTTCCCCCTTATTAGCTTTTCCCCCTTATTTTAAGGTATGTGTTTGTTATTGCGATAGTCTAGCAGCTTTTTTGTTCTCATCAGTATGGTGATTCAAGAAGAGGAGGTATCGGAGTCATTTGCAACCCTACACCAGCTCGGAATAACTTAAGATAAATTCTATGTTGATTATGTAAGGTCGGTGATGCTGGGCATTGATGAGCGGCCAGGGAAGGAGAAGAGCAGAAAGTCCTCCAAGAAGTCGTCGTCGTCAAAGAAGAGGCGGAGAGAGCCGGCTGCTGATGACAGTGACGACGATGATGACGACGACGATGATGCAGCCAGGAGAACACTGAGGAAAGATCGCATCGTCCCCTCTCACCCAGTCACTGATGTAAGTGACATGCTTTGTTGCTTGTCTTAGCAGCTGTAGCTCGCCTATGAAAATATAACAGCAACCTTCGAGATTCATGCATCGAAGAGGGGTTTTTGGGGAACGTGACGTGCAATTGAATGGTGCCATTTAAATTTTACCTCAATCGACTTTTGTTGCCATGGTAACAAATTTTGGGTGAAATTCACTATAACTCGGCATAAAAAAATATCACTGACATTCTTGGACCAGGCTTCTGTACAAGAGTGTTCAATCGACAGGTCTGCAGACATCTTGTTGCTACTCATTGTTTACCATTCTCTTCATGTGTGGAGGATCTTTCTGGTGCCTGGGACCTGCATTGTTGGTACAGGAATCTCAGACTGAGAATTGCAGTCACAACGCTAACCATAGTACCTGCTGTGTACTGTCACATAGTCGAAATAACACTGTTGGCCGGCTTAGGGCTAGAAATCAACGCTGTCAAATCGGCCAAGTCAAATCATAATAGGCAAGGTATCTGGCTGATCTGATCTAAGGCTATGTTACCGCTACTGAAGTTTATCTAGCAGGCACATTTTAATTGAACAGACAGTCGTAAGCTGATCGTTATGTCTGGAACTGTTGATTCTGAAAAGCACCAAAGGAAGTTGACATTTGCTAGTATATTTGGATTGTACTTCACGGTATGTTTTGGGTCCGTGTAGTTGTGACTCGAGTACTTGTTTTTGTACTTGTGCATCTGGTACTGTACTTGCAACATCTTTGGATGTGATTGTACGTGTGTTTGTAGTTAACAAAGAAGTTCCTAGAGCAGCCGGATTACATCACAGAGTCAGGTGGGACGCTACACTCGTACCAGTTGGAGGGTGTCAACTGGCTGCGGTATTCCTGGGCGCATCACATCGATACTATACTGGCCGATGAGATGGGTCTTGGCAAGACCATCCAGACCATTGTCTTCCTCTACTCACTCTACAAGGAGGTTGATGTTTATGTCCGCCTGCCTTTGTGTCTGTTCGCATGAGTTGGTTTTATACTTATTGTGCAATGTTTGATTTTTGTCACTGTAATTGTCAATTCGTACATCCGAGTGCAGTGCTCACACTAATTAAATTGCCCATTTTTTCTGCCATTGGTCCTGGTTGTGTTAATGCACATTGGGCCATGGCTACGTGTAAAAACATTTTCAAAAACATTTTGTAAATGTTTTAAATCTTATACACGTTAACACATTTTAAAAATAAGTTGATAAATTCATCAAATTATAACCTTTATATACATTGTTGTTGTCTATGAGTCTATTTAAAGACATTTCAAAAATGTGTATCATTATAAAAATGTTTTATAAGTTACTTTTGTGCATGGGAACAGCAACACTGTGCCTGACTAATGACTGTCCGAGAGATTTGACTCTGTTGATGCTTTTAGGCATTACTAAAAGATTTCTTCATTTCTTTTCATTAACCTCAATACTACAGCACTTTTGTGCCACCGGGTATATAAAGTTATTGTCTAATGTGTATCGTATTTTATTATTGTAAGATTAAATGTTATTAAAAATATATTGACACTGCTTGTTAACAGGGACACTGCAAAGGTCCGTTCCTGGTGAGTGCTCCGCTGTCAACAATTATAAACTGGGAGAGAGAGTTTGAGTTCTGGGCGCCTGACTTTTACGTCATCACGTACGTTGGTGACAAGGACAGTCGTGCTGTCATCAGGTGAATGTGGTTTTCATGTAGCCTTTATCTTTGAATTGATTTGCCATTGTTGTTGCATCGACGAACTGTCATTAAATTCGGATCTGTATAGCACAGTTTTCAGGTTTTTTTTGTTTACTGTGAAGTGACAACTGAGAAATTTCTGTTCTCTGAGGTTTTAAACATTAATTTTGATATTGTTTGTGATCTGTTGTGACCTTTTTGTTTTTGATTGTTGATATGTTTACCATCTAATGCACCTATAGTCTTTTTTGTGGACTTCCAACTGTTTAATTTCTCAGTTCAATTAGAGCCGTGTCTGACATCCAACTTCATGCGGTTGCCCATCCAGTAAAAAAGTACACCATACACAAGCTTCCAGCTTTGTCATGGTTTATTTCATGAATTTCATAGCATTTTTGAGTGTCACCCTTATATTGTTTTCTCTTAGTTTCATGATGGCCTTCCATCAAATCCTTTTGACACCACTGCATGTCAATGTTTTTCTGTGACCACCGTGCAGAGAGCACGAGTTCTCATTCGAGGAAGGCGCAATTCGCGGAGGCAGCAAGGCATTCCGTATGAAGAAGGATGTAAGCGTGAAGTTTCACGTGCTGCTGACGTCTTACGAGCTGGTGACCATTGACCAGGCAACGCTTGGCTCCGTCGACTGGGAGATACTTGTGGTCGATGAGGCACACCGACTTAAGAACAATCAGTCCAAGGCAAGCGCTTAGCAGCTGCGCTAAATACGCTGAAAAAAGGCTAATTAAAATCGAATTATTTTGTTACATTCAGGATCGTTGTCGTCAGTTTTGTCAGCTTGTCTAAACCTTCTTGTCTGCTCTGCCGAAGAGGGAGGTTATGTTTTTGGATCTGTCCATTTGTATGCAAAGTAGTTCTGAACCGATTTTGGAGAAATTTTTTTGGTAGGTTGGGCGTGGCCAACCTACCAATTTTTTGTGATTCTGTGTCAACTGTGATTCTTTACCATCAGAAGATAGGGTGTAAACTGAGATTCAGTTGTGCTCACCAGGTGGCAAAGGTTTGAGATCACTACAAATGGTATTAGCAGAGTTATTTTTGAAATACTGTTGCTAATGCCATTGATTTAGTTTATGTTGGATGCTGTTTTCTGCACCTTGTTAAGCCATTTGTTTGACATTAGATTAAGTGAAAAGCAACCTATTCTGATGACCTGTTGTTTAGGTATTAACATGAATAGAAACAGAATGTAATGTTGAAGTGAACAGTGTGTGCTGATCGGCACAATGTGTAGGTATTTGATGTATAATTACCTCCGCCAAGGAGGTAATGTTTTTGCCAGACTTTGTTTGTTTGTCTGTCGGTCTGTTAGCAAGATAACTCAAAAAGTTATGGACGGATCTTTCTGAAATTTTGAGGGTATGTCGGGCATGGCACAAACTACCGGTGACTCAATTTCGGGGGTGATCCGGAAGGAATCCTGCATTCTGGATCGCTTTGAAATTTTCGTCACCATTGCTTTCAATGGGGCATAAGGGAAACCGCTGCAAAACCGAAGATGGTGCTGCCGCCTAGCGAACAATATTGCCTTGGCAGAGGTGTGCAGGCTCTGACTGCTTTCTAGTTCTGTATTTTTTCCTAGTCAATTGTTGTTCTTGTGGTGTGCAGTTTTTCCGTGTGCTGAGTCAGTATAAGTTGAACTACAAGCTGCTGTTGACTGGCACGCCGTTGCAGAACAACCTTGAAGAACTATTCCACCTTCTCAACTTTCTCTCATCGGAGAAGTTCAGGTGACTGATGAGTTGAATCCTTTACAGTTACTCATATGTTTCAAGCAAACTGCAGTTGTGCCTGATTTGCTACTGTAGCTGCAGCTTTTAGCCACAACTGATGCAGAGTTTGCTTTAGTTGTTTTTGTGTTCTGAATAGTAGCCCAATTCAGCTTGTCCAACCATTTGTAGGTGGTCACAGCGACTGCTGTTGAAGACTAATATTGACTGTGAATTTATTTACTGTTGAACCATGCACATAGGGCTTTTGCAGATAGGCGTGGTTAGGTGATACTGCTAATGAGGTCATCCACTAAGTGCAGAACCCAGCATAGCCATATGTTAAGCTTAAACTGTCAGTACTCTGCGATTCGCAACATTCTGGATGCAGTGGGAACACTTTATTGTTGTGTGCAGGCTGTTTAATATTGATGTTTTTTTGTGAATGTTGTTCTCGGAAGAGTTTGTGGATATGTCGAAGAAGGAGCGGATTCTAGAGACCCTTTGCGCATCATTAGTGTATTTATAATTTGCATTTTTTATTGCTTGTGGTCTTAACTCTAATATTAATATTAATATATAATTAATTATTAGTCTGTTGGTGACTATTGAGCAGCAACCTGCAGTTGTTTCTGGAGGAGTTTGCGGACATCTCGAAGGAGGAGCAGATCAAGAGGCTTCATGAGTTGCTTGGCTGTCACCTGCTGCGTCGGCTCAAGGCGGACGTGCTGAAAAACATTCCATCGAAGAGCGAGTTTATCGTGCGCGTCGAACTCAGCCCCATACAGAAGTATGCTTTTCAGCTTCTATCTGGATTTTTTTACACAGCGGTATTTGTTTAATTTTTTTTCATTTTAGTTCCGTTTCAGCCGGTTTCAGTGCTTTCAGTTAATGTTCTAGATCAAAATGGCAGCTAGCCTTTCAGTTTTCCAGTGCAGTCATTTATTATATTCATATTCATATTGTGCCATTTTAATTTTGTCATTTGTCACCTTTATTGAAATGATGCAAAGAAATTGTTATGTTTGTTGGGTGACTCAGTTTCTAGTGAGTGGCTTGCTTAAATGATTTTTAAAAAAATTCTGATTAAATTTTGTCTCAAGGTGAAACTTTGGGGATTTGAAACTTCACTTTAGCAGATCCAACATGTGATCCGTGCTCTACTTAGCGACGTAGACACAGATAATCTGCGCAACTGTGGTGCAGTTGATGTCACTTTGTACAGCAAAAAGTTAAAGGTGAAAAAGTGTGTATAGCTTTTGATGGAAAACCCATCTCAGAGCTACAGATCGTCACTCGTTATTTGGGATCACATAGTGTTAGCTGCCAACTGACACGGCGGAATCTGAATGTGTCCCATCTTAACCTCAGCCAAGCACTTTGGTACTCCATTTGTCTTCCCTGGAGGGATGGAAGGCTGAGTTGACACTGGTGGTTGGTTATGTACCAAGATGGTTCATCTGTCCACAGACAGTCATCCATTCTTATAGTAACTAGAAAGCGGTCATAGCCCGCAGGTACCTCCGCCAAGGCAAAGCTATTCGCCAGGTGGCGTCACCATCTTCGGTTTTGCAGCGGTTTCCTTATGCCCCCTTTAATGCAATGGTAACGAAAATTTCAAAGTTATCCAGAATCCAGGATTCCTGCCGGATCACGCCCAAAATGGAATCACTTGTAGTTTATGCCATGCCTGACATACCCCCAAAGTTTCAGAAAGATCCGTCCATAACTTTTCGAGTTATCTCGCTGACTCACAGACAGGCAGACAAACAGACAAACAAAAACCAGCAAAAACATTACCTCCTTGGCGGAGGTAACCAGTGACCCAACCTCGAGTCAGACTTGTGATTTTTTTATGATAAGTGTAGCATCCTCGTGGAAGGTAACCCGATAGAATATGTGGAGGAATTCTGCTACCTGGGAAGCATAATACAACACAACAGCAGCTGCGATGCAGATATTGGAAAAGCAAACTCAGTCTTTGCACGCTTGAACAGAATCTGGAAAGACAGGAAATTAAGCCTACAGATAAAAATGAGATTGTATGAATCACTTATCCTATCAACTCTGCTGTACAGTGCAGAAACGTGGAACATGACAGTGGTCAACCGGAAAAAGCTTGAAGCAGCTCATCATAAATGGTTACGGAAGACACTGAGAATAAGCTGAGTGGACAGAGTCACAAATGAAGAAGTTAGATGGCATACTGGACAAGAATCACTAGAAACAATCATTAGAAGACGACGTCTACGCTGGTTTGGGCATATACGCAGGATGAGTACAAGCCGGCTAGCTCACCAAGCATTTGATTGGACACCACCAGTATTCAGGAAAAAGCCGGGGTGACCACGAAAGAGTTGGAAATCGACAATCAAAGAAGACCTGACTTTGTTGGGCTTGACCTGGGACGAAGCTAAAGAAGAGGTTGCAGACCGTGAAGAGTGGAGATGCCGTGTTGCCCGATGTGCTACCAGAGCACGTGGACGGACTAAGGTCTAAGGTAAGGTAAGGACTTTCTTGTTAATGGGCTATAATTCTAGGCAGTTACTATTGCTTTTTTTCGCAGCAGGAAGTCAAACATTGGTCTTCAAACATATGTGGTATGGTCGGCCCACTCTAGCGACTGCTGGGCTTCTTGTTGTAATTGTCCTTATGATGGTGATGAAGGTTTTGATGAAGACAAACCTAAGTCGGGTTCAAGTGGAGTTGTACAAGGAGATCAAAAAGAATGGATCTCCGCGATGTCTTCGTGCTGCTCTCTGGAGATTTGCTGAACTGTCTCATCTCATCTTGCCACAGAAGTGCCGGTCGGTACCTCTTGCACTTATTATCTGTTTGTTTCAATAGGCCACATTACATGTCTTGCCCGTCCGTCCATCTATCTGTGTGTCTGTTTCATATGTGCAAGTAACTGTCTGTGAACTGTGTTAACTCATTCTGCCTCAGAAGTGCCAGTCAGTATTTTTTGCACTTTTTGTCTACCTATCCTAATAGGCCGCATTACACGTGTTGCTTTCTGTTTGTCTGTCGGTCTGTCTGGCTTGTACATTCTGCTAGCTTTATAATGAAAAGGCAAAGAGAATTGGCATGAGCATTTCCCAAGGCGGGAGTAACCTAGAACTATCTGCACTAAAGCAATGGTTAGCACTAGACAGACGTATTGTGAAGATTTATGCAAATAAGGCAAAGAATATGTTAATACAGGTACTGGCTTATCTTAATGCACTCATGTACAAGTTTTACACTTTATGAGCAAAATTCAGGAACTTTTGACAGTCTGTTTTTTGGCCCACTTTGTGTGTGTGTATGTGTGCGTTTTTTGTGCTTTAGACCATACATCTTCAATTTGTTGCCTTGCCTACTACGAGTCTGTCAGCGATCGGAAGAGATGGTTCATGAAACGCTGGCTGCTTCCATGACAAAGATTAGCCCCATCCTTGTCATCTTCATGACTGACATGGAAACTAAAGTAATTATTATATTTTCTTAGTAAGGAGGAGGTTTTGTTAGTGTAATTAATACTGTCTGTTACATTTTGGTGTCCTGTCAGTGTTTGCTGTGTATAAGCTTGCTTTAACTGATTTAGGCGTTCAATCTTGGATGACCTTGTCTAGCATGGAGTAACTTTAGAAATCTGGCATTTAAACGTAAATTAAAAGTATTAGTAGTAGTAGTAGTAGTAGTAGTAGTAGTGTTGGTGGTGGTGGTAATGAGCTTTCAGGTGCTCTTAATTTATTGTCTGTCATTGGCTTAGTTGGCAACATGATTGGTCAGATCAACAAAGGTAATGGATGCCAGGCCCAGTTGGTACATAGATGGACATCTGTGTGTAACTAGCCACCCAGATCAATCAACTCAGCCTGGCCATCCCTTTGTGGGTAGGCACAATGAGTACTAGCAAAAGCTGGGATGTAAACAGACACACTGCCCGATGCACTAGTCTCATATCTGTGGCCTGGCAGTGTAAGCTTTTGTCTGGCTAAGGGCTAAGGAAACAAGAGATCCGTGTCGCCCTATGGTTTTATGGTTTGGGCATGAAGGAGTGGAAAACATAAGAACGGGATCGAGGAAATTATGTGCAGTTTTTTTGTTTTTGTGAGTCGGTGCATTAAGAACTTTTGTATTGATGGTTTAGTGGCGGTTGGTCCAATTATGAGAGTGAATGAAGACCGTAGCCTACCTGTTTCTGTCATGTTTCATGCTTGGACTATTGCAATCTTTACTGTGGTGTGTTCAGATGCTGTTGAAAGCTTTTCTGACAAACCTACATTCTCCATCATTTACAATTCGTCGCTCGGCTGCCCACTGTCTGCTGTTGATCTGCCAGCATTCACGTAAACCAGCTACCTTTACTCTGTGGACACTCAACGCACTATTAGGTATCAATCTCATTTTTTCTACTGCAGGATCATAGCCAGGGCGGGGTTTGATGAGTTTGATTGCACCCCCGTTTTCATCAACCAACGTCAAAAACATTGCATAAAATAAAAAGAAAGCAATGTCACTCACTACCAGATGCAATTTTAAAGCTCGAAATGCATAAAAATATGTTTGCAGGCTTATGCTGCATTTGGTTGTGCTCGTAATTACGGTATATACCAATTTGCAACTAGTAAGTACAAGTAGGATGCATTCGGTAATGTTGACCTATATACCGCCTGAAAGTAGGCCCAAAATCGCCGGAATGCACGTATCGATGTGCTAAATGTCACTAATATACAGATAGTCGGTAGTCTGGTTGAAGATAACGCATAACGATAAGATAACGATACCTTTTGCAATGTTTCTGGCCATCTTTTGCCGCAAAATAATGGTCAAACGAAACAATTCGTCTGCTGCAGCCGCTATTGCAGTGGTCAAGGTCGCGAAGTCAGAATTATCGTCATGCTGATGAAAGCGACAAGTTTCCAAGTAGTAAATGCAAGTCAGAAGGTGAACAGAATTACGGTACTTATGACCACTACCGAACGAACGCAGCATTGGACCATTCATCCAGACCTTCTAGCTGGGTTGGTTCAGGGTCGCTTGGGAGTAGTCCTACCTCTCCCGTTGAAAAGTCTGTATATTTATCTTACGTACAAATTGTACAAATTACCCAATTAAAAATAAAGTGAAAGTGAACTGAAAATAGGTTGTAAATCATTAAGCAGTACATAGTTATTCAAGAGTTTGTACTGTATTTTTGGTTTAGTTGTTAACGTTGTTGGTCACATCAGCAAAGTTAATTGATGCCAGGCCCAGTTAGTACTTAGATGGGTGACTGACAGCAGGTGGTAAACCATCTCGGTATGTAACCATCCACTCAGCCTGGCCATCCTTCTATGGGCAAGGGCTGGCTTTGCTTTTTTTGTCTTTTTACCATCTTGTTAAATCATTCTGTATATATTGTTTGCTGCCTTGTGGCAAACGAGGATGAGTTATCGATCCTGTGCAGATTCGGTAAATTTGCCGGGCGCTGCAAGTGAGGGTGCAGCCAGTGCAAATGTCGGCGAGGAGTTGTCAGCCGAACAGAACCTAACAGTAGAAAATATTCCCAGTTTGCTCGGAGTTCTCCTTGGACTACGAAATCTGATGCCTCTTACGTGTGACATTCCACCGACTACATTGTCTGATACGGCTACTCAACACAAGGGCAGCTTTGGTGCTAAGGTTGCGGAAACGGACACACATGTTGACATTGTACTTGTACTCCGGGTAAATTGCTTTGATAGTATTCATTAAATATAATGTAAGTATTTTGGTAAGTAACTGACTTGTATACTGTGAAGTACACGTGTTAGGTGCACACAGTTACCACAGTAGTTGATGTTATAAAAAACGGAAAAAGAATGGAAAATTGCAACTTTTAGTTAGGGAAATGGGTGCATGTGTCAACATTGTGTTTGTATTTTGTAATAATAAGCGACTATGCGATGTTGTCTGGCAAGTCGTTTTACATCCATGGGCAGATAACCAGGAGATGCGAATAGGATTGCATTGTCAGAAACATCTGTGAATGTTCCATAGGTCTAGTCAGCTTTCTGCTAAGTTGAAACGTCTTTCTCGACAGCTTTTAGGCACTTGGCAAATGTAGTACTATATTTGTCGTGTTTGGGTGGAGTTAGGGTGGTGGGCGCTAGTAATTATTTCGCATTTATCATATAAACCTTATAACAGCTCTGTAAACATCATTATGGCTATTACTTTTGCTATTACAGTTTGCATGTAATAGTAATCGGCAGTGTGGTGGCGTAATAGTTAGTATGTCATATGATCAAGAGGCCATGGGTTTGACTTGCAGTTGGGTAGCTGTCAGGTGTTTAATTCTTGGATGTTTGACTGTCAGGTAAACCATCTCGGTATATAACAAACACCAAGTTCAACTCAGCCTTTCATCTCATATGGGGTAGGTTAATCGAGAATCAGCCTCTCTGACTGGGGTTATGGTGGGGCACACTGACCTGTGTCAGAGACTCAGGCTGCTAGTAAAACTATCTGATCTCATGTGACAGTTCAAAGATGGGTTTCCTGTGAAGAGCTGGAGCATTTAGCCACTGAACTTTTTTACACCCTATTGCTTTACAGTGTGTACTGCTTGTGAGTGAATGAGCATGTGCTACAGCTGGTCTTTGTTTTTACACCCTTGACCGACGTGACCATTACTCCCCTTTGCATCCAGTGTGTGAACTGTTGAAATGTCAGGTACTGCAGCTGGCCGTGGACACTTTAAAGCATGCAGATCACAACGTGGTGTTGATTTTTATGCGCAAGAGCAGTTACTGCTATAGCGCGTTTTGTATTAGCTATGGTAATTCTGTCTTAGTGTATTGGTGTCCGTCTGGCACGTCCCTGTGCCGTTCCAAGACCAGGTGAGATAGAGACTTCAGGTTTTCACTGTATGATAGCTTAGGGCCTCGAGTATTTTGTGACAGAATGTCACGCCGCTGGGTTTAGGGGGTCCCTACGAATGAGGAGGCATAAGAGGGGCACCCATTCTAAAAAGATGTTATTTTACCGATATTGGCTCGTCTGCCATGAAAATGGTTGCAGATAGGCACAGACATGCTGCTTATCATAACAAGCACTGGTGACGAGCTTCTTAGGAATTTCAACATCGATGATCTTGAATGACTTGAACCCCCAAACTAGTGGGTTAGAGTGAATTTTTCGTGATTTCAGGCTGCGACACACATTTCAAGAGTGAATTGCGCTGAAATGGCTGGAGATAAACCAAGACATCCTGTGTATGAAATTTTTAGCATTAAATGTATATTTTATCATTTTGGACCTCTTGTATTAAGAAGGTCTGCGCACGCGGGTGTCAAAGAGTCGTACCCCTTTAAAAAGTGGTTATTTATCCCCTGTTTGCTTGTCTAGCATGAAAATTGTTGCAGATAGGCACTGACATGCTGCTTATCATAACAAGCACTGGCAATGGGCTTCTTAGAAATGTTAACATAGGGGTTTTTAGTGATTTTTGGAGATTTTTCGCTGCAAAAAAAGTGAATTGTGACGAAATAGATGGAGATAGACCAAGATTACCTGCGAACAGGAACTGCTGTAGGCTCCTGCGCATCTCATGAGCAATAGCTCAGATTTCTTGTTTTACACCCTTGACCAACGTGACAATTGCTCCCCTTTGCACCCTTTTTCTATAGGCGTGTAAACTGTTGAATGTCAGGTACTGCAGCTGGTCATGGACTGTGTAAAACATGCTGATCATAACGTGGTGACTGCATCACTGGAACTGCTACATCAGTTGCTCAGACATGCTTCAGTGCCGCTACGCACTGTGCTCATCTCGCATGGCCGAGTCGCTTCACTTCTGAGTGCACAAACCTCACAACGATCACACAGTATGTAACACTTTTCTCTTTCGTGTTGTACTAAAGGTTGAAATGTTAACAGTGTGTAGGAGGAGTGTGCCAAATGTTTTCTAAATGTGGTTTGGTTTTCAAAATAACAATGGTTTTTTGGTTTCGAGTCAAAGCACGATCTCTAGCCAAAAACCTGCAAGCTTTTTTGGGGATTAAATTGTCATCTGCTAGGTGGCGCCAGTTTATTTTCCATAGTTGGATCAAATAAATTATGATTCAGTGCTAAGAGTGAAATGCGATTGATTTGTGCCAAATTGGGTGCCACTGTTCTCAATGTTTCTGAAGTCGCAAGCTGTAGCACAATTTTCCCACTTTTTCACGCGCGAGAGCTAGCGTATTAGCTATGGTAATTCTGTCCATCTGTCCGTCACTACCCGGTACTGTTTCAAGACCAGTTGAGATAGAGACTTTGGGTTTTCACCACATGATAGCCTAGAGTCTCTAGTATTTTCTGACAAAATTTCATGCCGCTGGGTGAAGGAGGTCACCTTGAACGACAGAAAGAAAGAGGGGCATGTGCAATCCCGACTAGTGCACCTTGCATACGCGTAAGTCTACAGCGTTCGCCAGAGGGCGCCACGCAACTCGTTATGCAATTGCTAATGTATGTTATACATGGCAGTAAATAAAATGTCGAACTTGATCGATTTCGAGCATCTGCAAACCGTTTTACTCTTCGTCGCCTATGCTAGAATTAAGACTTTCTCCTCAATCGCCAGTAGATATTACGACGACAAAATAATAAATGGTAAGACACTCAAATTTTTGCCATATGTCAGGCAAGTAATTGCTAAAAAGACGGTGTTTTGCAGCTATTGGCTTGTCTAGCATGAAAATGGTTGCAGATAGGCACAGACATGCTGCTTATCGCAAGAAGCACTGGCGACGATCTTTTTCGGAATGTCAACATCGATGACCTTGAATGACTTTTAACCCCCAAAATAGCAGGTTTTAGTGATTACTTTTCGCGATTTTGGGCTGCGACACATATTTTAAGAGTGAATTGCGCCAATGCGCCAAAATGGCTGCAGATAGAAGACAACCTGCGTATGAAATTTTCAGCATGGAATGTAGATTTTAGCAGTTTAAGTCCAGACCCTCTAGATTCAAGCAGGCCTGCACACGTGGGTGTCAAAGAGGGTTACCCCTCTAAAAAGTGGTTATTCATCTTCTATTGACTTGTCTAGCGTGTAAATGGTCGCAGTTAGGCACAGCCATGCTGCTTGTCATAACACTCAGCATGTTCGGAGTCAAAAAGGAGGGCTTTAATGCCAATCCCCAAAAATATGGGGTCTAGCTAAAGAAAATCAGAAGCTGAAATCGGGATCGCGATGGGGAGTTGCGTGGCCTTCGGCTAGGCCGACCAGGTAGTAAACAAATCGCACATTACCGCGTGAAAATTACCGCGATATCGACGGTAATGTAATTTTCGTTTTTTGGCATTGAGCCAAAAACCGTAAGCGCAAAGCGGGATCGTGATGGGGGTCTAGCAGAAAGCTGGGTAAGGCCTACCCAGCCGACACAGTGAAAAAAATCGCACTGATCGGTGGAAAAATAAACGAGATATACATTACAACGGCGAACATTGTGCGCAAAATGGGCGATTTTCATGCCACATTTTGGGGGCCAGCGACCCCAAACTTTTAGCGCCCATGGCTTAATTAGGTCACATGTTATGTTTAGAGTTACCTAGTCTACAATGTTCCGCAACAAAAAAATTTGGGCTGTTTGTAGATTTTCTAGAAGAAATTTTTCAATAATTGTTGCAAAATGTCAAAAAATTAGGTCAACTTTAGGGGGCGATTTCTGAGAAATGGGTGAAAAATTGAAAAATTGTATTCATATAATTCCCAAACCGGAAGTGGAAATACTACATAGCGAAAGATAGAACTACCCACCCAACAAATATGGCGGCTCTAGCTGCCCGGGTGGCCGAGAAAATTGCGCCCAAAGTTCGACGATTTTTCCCATTTGTCGCCCTAGGAATCTCCGGAACCATTTTAATATTAAGAGCGGAAAAGACTACATCCGGAGTCAGATGACTTCAGTGTATAGAACTCCTTTCACAAGCACTGACGATGAGCTTCTTAGGAATGTTAACATCGATGATTTTGAATGACCTTGAACCCAACCCTAAAAATATTGATATTATGTGATTTTTTAGCGTTTTTGGCTGCAAAAGAGTGAATTGTGACGAAATGGATGGAGATAGACCAAGATTACCTGCGAATAGGAACTGCCATAGGCTCTCACGCGTCTCATGAGCATTAGCTCAGATTTCTTGTTTGTCCTATCCAGTAGATAGTTGTGTAATAAATTTGGACTCATCCTGCGCTCATTTTAAAGTGCAGCTGTTGTAGGTTTCGCATGACATTCGTCATTGAGCAACAACATGCCAGCAGCCGTCGTGCAGAACATCAATGTGTTTTTATTGTTTCTGTGTTCTGTGTGCATGGACCCAAGTGGTGTGAGTTGAATATATGATTGATTGACTGATGGATAGATGGGTGAGTAGATGGATCAATTGATCGATATCCATCTGTCTATTCATTATTGTATCATCTGTTGATTGATTGATCTGTGATCGGCATTGTGATGTGGGAAATTGATTTTTTTTGTGCCAAGATTTGCTGGTATTGAACCGCGATCGATTGTTTGATTATCGTAGGTTTTGCACGACTTCCATCAATGAGTGAAGACACTCCAGCAGTCGACGTGGAAGACATAAGCACCTCAGAGGACCAGGTTATAGACATGGCCCAGACTGGTGCTGCAACTGCAAGCGTCGAACCCTTGGCACAGAAATTTAACTATTCTGTGGACGACCCCATCAGAGGTGATAACACTGACGACGACGAGGGAGATGATATCAATGAAGACGAAGACGATGGGATTTTCCCGAGCGCTCCGATGATATCTTCCACGGTGACTGCTAGCAATGACTACTCCGGAATTGACGTCGGGTTGACGGCTGACTCAGTTTTGTCACCGAGTTCCAGCTTCGAAACTTTGCCGAGTATGATTCAGCAGCCAGGAACGACGATTCAAACACCTTCCAGCCTGCCCAGCTCTGAAGAAGAATATCCACTTTCGGAGATTGTCGAAGCGCCACCACAGTCATCGGCTGAGGAAACTGTCGTGGCCGCTGTCCGCCAAGGTGATATCGGTGGTTTTTCCGACCCTGGGGAATTACCACCGGTTGCGTTCCTAGCACGGCTGCTGTGCTCGGAGTTCCTGCTGACGGGTTTTGTGTCAGGTCTGTTGCCAGACCATCAGGTACGGGTCAGCGTCAAGGCTTTGGCGCTCAGCTGCTTGGGACATTTAATTGATCTGTATCCACAGCTTATTGCAATGAATCTGCACAAGACCAGCTCTGAACCTGGTAACCGTTTATTATTTTAGCACTGCATATACACCGTGTTGCAAAATTAGCGGCCCCTCTTGCTTTAAACACACTTTATTCAGTTTGTAGTTCATGAATTGCAACGACATATCATACACTGTACCACCATAACATTACTGACCATCACAGCTATTATGACGTCCGCATCTTACTGTCCATGCTCAGTGTAACGTCATTATGACGTCAGAGTTTGTTTACATTAAGCTTACGTTTAATACGTTGTTATTGACAAAAGGGATCAAGCAGCAGAATACCCTCTCATTGATTTTGAATTTAGACTGAGAGCTTGCACTGAGGCTGAAGATGACCACTTTAAGCTCAAACATTAAAGACTAGTTCAGAACGATTGTCCCCATAATTGTTTTAAATTTTGTAACAATCTGTTAGGTATTAACGATTTTATGCTAAATTATCTATGGGGGGGGCTAATTTTGGGACATGGTGTATTTAATTAATATATTTAAAGTATTTGTTCAGTATAAACTTGCTTGGTCTGTGTTTATTCCTGCCTGATTTTGCTGTCATTTAATAGTACTGAGCTCAGTTTTATATTGGAATTATCACTGTGTGCAAAAGTCGTGATTTTAAAATTGGCAATTTTATTCCTTTTGTCTGTATTTTCCTGCAAATGTGTATTTTGTTGAACTTATCTGTTATCTTTTGTGCGTGTTAGACTAGCTACTGCTATGGAATACTTTTTGATTTGATAATGATAACATAGTTTAGTACTGGAATAACATGCCGAAGTGTTACTCTGTTATAGATACATCTTCAGTTTGATAACACTAATTGCAACAAGAAGCCCAGCTATCGCTAGGAAAAGCCGACCATACTGGTTGTCATCTCACACTATTTAGCCACAATAGTGTGTAACGGCCTTCAAGGTCATCCAAGGTCAACGATTCTCGTCTAATCTGACCGAGCGTATGCCACTTTCTATTAGTGATCAGTAGCAACCTAGGCTCTATCTTGCACCGTTTAATCACAGTACGTGCATGACAGACGGAGAGACAGACAGACAGACGAATGGATGACAATCACGACAATAGCTCGGTCGTTACTTGTGTACAGTCTGCTAAAAATGCTGTTATGTTTTTAATCAGATGCTGATTAGTGTGTGAGATGCTTGTTCATGTAGGAGAGCTGCAGTTGATGAGTGATGTTCTCAGCTACACAAGTCACAACGACCCGCAGCTCCGAGGCAATGCTGCACTCCTGATTGGTCGGTTTGTGAGAGCGGTGCTTGGCGAGGGGCATGGCAGCTGGGATAACTGGATGGCTACAAGTTTACATCCTGACCTCATCTCCAGTACGTTATGTCTGATGCATAATATATGTGTGACAGTTTAATTTATTTTATTTTTGTCAGTTTTAGTGCAATAACTGAATGCTATGATGTGGTAAACGATTTGCAATGTCAGTTTAATCTAGCACATAAACAGAAAAGAACTGAAAATGTTTTAAATGGAAGTCAAATGAGAAAAAAGTTCTGAAATAGAAGTACTGTTATGCATAACATAAAAAAGTTAGAAACAGCTGGTTATGGGTGAGCTAGAAACAGCTGAGAGCAGAAAAACAGCTAAAAACAAAGAAATGGTGATAGCTGAACTGAAGTCTCAGTCTTGTTTAGTTTTATCTAAGTAGTGTGCTATATGATGGTACTTGGCTGAACTGGACTACAGGGGTCTACTGAGTGATCAAACTAAACTTAAGCTTGCATTGGTGCTGTTTTCGTAACTTTCAGTTGCAGTCGTACATGCAATCGTGAAGCAAATTACTGTGTAGTCTGCAGTTCAAGTATGGCTCAAGTACGATACTACATTGTCTGGAATATTATAAGCTCATACTGCGCATTCGCTTACCCTTGGTGGCGTAGCATAGTGGTTAGAACGTTGGTCCTGGCCGGCGGACTTTCCTTATCCTGCACTAGACTAGTGGATGGCTGCTTGACCACTTTGTGGGTACAGCGTTTGCTATCAGTCAACCAACAAGGCCAACTCAGCCTGCCATCCCTCCGGGGTCGGTTAAATGAATAGTAACCCATTATATGGGTTACAGAAGGTGAGGACCTTTGTACAGCTGACTGGGCTGCCTGGCCGGCCGGTGCGCCAGCCTGTGTTTGCAGGCTGCACATGGCGGCTGTGCGATCGACAGCTCTGGTTAGTGACGAAAAGCGCATTAGAGGTGTACGTCGTACACGACGATGAGCTATACAAATTGACAACCTTTACTTTTCTCTATAACTATAACTATACATATCTCATAGTTGTTACACGACAGATCACCACAGATTAGCTGAAGTGGTGAATATTGCTTTAGTTTTTGAATTTTAGTTTGATATATAGCATCACAGGATTAGAGTTAGGGTAAGGGTTAAGATTAGAGGTAGAATTAGGGTTAGAATTAGAGTATGGATTAGAGTTAGTATTTGGTTGATCTGTGGTGCCATACATCGATCGAAAGTTTACGAACTTGAACAGTATCTGCCATCTCAGATGATCTGTGGTGATCTGCGGTGTTTAGACAGACCCGTACAGACTGTTGGACGATGAATCATAATAGCAGCAATAGTTGTAGTGACCACCTGGTGAATAGAAAGCGATTGTGCACTTTACCAAATTAGCTTGGTGCTTGTGACAATGCAGATAGCATCAGCGCATTAGATGTGTCGGAATTAGTATAGCATTTATTGGCACTGTTAGTAGACGAATCGTAATAGCAGCAATACCAATAGCCACCTCACAATACAAAGTGATTCCACACTTTACCAAATTAATTTGGTGTTTGTTACAATGTAGGTAGCATCAGCATATTGGCCCACGCTGGGTGCATCGAAGTTGGAGTCAGTACTGTTGGAAGATGAATCATAATAGTACGAATAGTAGTAGGCACCTGGTGATTAAAAATCGATTCCACATTTTGCCAGATTACTTTGCTGTTTGTTACAATACAGTCAGCATCAGCATGCTGGGTGCATCAGAGTTTGTATTTAGAAGATGAATAGTAATATCAGTAGGAGCAATAGTAGTAGTGACCACCGGGCAAGTATAAAGCGATTCCACACTTTACCAAATTACCTTGGTACTTGTTACACTGCAGGTAGTATCAGCGTGCTAAGTGTATCGAAGTTGGTGGCAAAGTTGTCGACACTGTTGGAAGGTGAATCATAAAAGTAGCAATTGTAGCAGCCACCTGATGAATAGAAAGTGATTCCGTACTTTACCAAATTACTTTGTTGCTTGTAGGTAGCATCAGCATGAGTAGTGGTGGCATGCTGGGTGTATTGGAGTTGGTACAGCAGTTATCAGGTTAGGTTTTGTTACTATTGAAATAGTCACTAGTACTGAAATACTTTGAAAGTATTTATCTGAACAGTATAAGCAAATTTCATTGGCGAGTGGTTACTTCGTGTCTGGCTAAGTTCGGTTTAATCATGAATGTTAGTAAATCGGTCATTATCGGTCATTAGCTGTTTAGTGCATGCCATACAATGTTGTGTTGATGATGTTACTTTGTTGTGCTGTATCATTACAATCTCAAGAGTTATTTCTTTTATGCTGTGAATCTAAATACTATTTAAATACAAGGGTTGTTCGATAAATAAGTTACAAAACAGCGTCATTCTGTTCTTTTTCCAAATCGAAAAAAATCTGAAATATACGTTTTGTAGGGAATTTTATTCTGAACACGTGTAGAAATTTTTTAGATGATGATGTCATTACTGTGACATCATCGATTCACAGGACACAGTCTGCACGTGTATTATTTTCCCCACCAGTAAACTATCGTAACTCGCAAGTGACAAACAGCATAGGAAGGAAAACAAGAAATTTGAGCTAATGCTCACCAGACGCGCAGAAGCCTATAGCAGTTCCTGTTCAGTAGTTTAGCTGAAAATTGGGGTGTTCACGCTCAGTCAATATGCAAATTCCAAATTCTCTATTTGGATTGTATAACGATAGTTGCATGGCGCCACCTTGTGAATGATATAGACTAGTGTCGCAGCCCAAAATCGCCAAAAATAAAAACCCTTATTTTGGCGTTCAAGGTTATCCAAGGTCATTGAATTCGGTGGCAATCAAGAGCCAGTGTACAACTTTCTATTAGTGATTAATAGTAACCTGGGCCCTATCTCGCACCATTTCTGAGATACAGCGACTTATTGGCTAAAAATCACAAATTTTTTCCATCTCCTTTTCATTTAGTGCCCCATTCGGGGTGACTTCCTTCAAATTTATGGGAAAGCTTTACAGTTCCTGAAACTAGAGCAGCCAACAGTGAAGATTTGGTGATCCTAGCTTGCAGCGTTTTTGAATGATCCACCCTTGTGACAGATGGATGGACGGACGAACAGACAGACAGACAGACGGACAGAATTATGATGGCTAAGACGTGCTGAAAGCAGTAGCTGCTTACGCACGTAAAAATGAATAAACTTTACATCACCATCGTTTTAAATGTTAAAGCTTAATGTTTCATGTTTCAACATATAGATTGAGTTTACTTAAACATTTGTCCTATCTGTCAGCAAACTTCTGAATGCTTGATGCAAAGAACAATGCTGGGTGTTGTCCATGCCTTTGAAGAATGACTGATTGCGCCTCGGTATATGATACAAATTTCTGCCCACCTAGCATTTTCTTACACCAAACGTGAACTGTTTGGTTTGTAAAGCATTTGTCGCATATACTGGATGCATCTCAAAGTGAATCTGATTTGCATTTATTCTTTTGCCCAGAAAAATACACGATGTTCGTAACGGGAGGATTTCAGTAACAACGTCGTCGTATTGAATGTTTATAAATAACGTCACATTGACGTCATTGTTATAAAACTCACAGCTGCTACTCAGAATTAAATTTCCAACAAAATGTATATTTCAGATTTTTATTATTTGGAAAACTAACAAAATGATGCTGTTTTGTAACTTATTTATCGAACGACCCTCGTAATACTGAAATAGTTGACAACTGGCTACTCTGCATTTTTTAAAAAAACGTTCATTAAAATGTCACCAATAACTTTGAGAAGCACTTTTGAAACCATCGAAACGAAAAGCAGTGGTAGTTTACTTGGTTAATCCAGTGATACTTACTTGGTCTTATGACCACAGGGTTGAATTGGAATTGAGTTAAGTTTTCTCTCTTTTTAGTTTCAGCGATACTGCACCTATGGCATTAGAAGAAGAAGAAGAAGATTCCACATAGACAGCTAGGTCCATTGCGAGGGAGCTCATCCCCTTCACGGCACTTTGAGCCGGCGAGGGCGAAGCCCAATTAAGCTAGCATACAGCCCAAGTCGGCCAGGTTAACAGACTGGATCGGTATACTTGCGGTCCTGGCCACAGGGCCTACTGTTGCGCAGAACTCGCCGTTTCTTCCCTACCGATGTCCTTGACCACCGCCAGTACTCATTTTACCATCCTAGAAGACTGAGTTGACCTAGTTGGCTGGCTCCGTACTGTAGACAGTCACCCATCTAAGTACTAACCGGGCACGGTGTAGAGTAACTTCGTCTCATCCGAGACGCGTTACCAACTACGCCATGCATTAGGCATTAGTCAAAAGGTTTAACAAATTAGGGCTAACGTTTTTTATTCAACGTTTTTAAACATTTTTTATTCTTGCTTTTTTTTAACGTTTTTAAACGTTTTTTTATTTGTTCTGGAATGCTTTTTACATCTATGGACTCAGCTCAGCATGTGACATGTCCAAGATCAAGGACAATGGAAATGGAACTCGGTGAAATAACTCGTGCTTCAGTCCAGTCCAGGGCATGCCCGTGATGGTGATGATATTGAGTGACTATTGAAATACTATACTGAATAGTGAAAATATCCAACAATATTAGCATTAATATTTAAATAGTATATTTAACAATTAAATAGTATGTTTGTGGTTCAACAGGTTTACTGTCAGATGAATCGGCAGTCACGGTTCGACTGGCGCTGTCAGCTGTCAAACTGTGCATGTTCTGTCTGAGCCACAGTCATTACAGCAACCTAGCTGTCAAACTCCTGCTTGCTGCTGTACGGTTGAGACACAACTCATACTGGCTTGTCAAGGTGAGCAGTGAGCAGTAAATAATTAGTTAACTATTAGTATTGTTAACTGATAGTCAGCAAAGTTCTTCTGACATTGTGTAATGGTGATGTTTGAATTATTAAATTTCGATTTGTGCTGTTTTATATCTACAACTACGATGTCACCCTTACACTGTATATATTCTGAACAGCTTTTTTACAGAAATATTTGCAATTTTATTGCCGTTGGAAGTAATCTGGAGTAGTGGAGCTGAATGAAATGTGACAATAGCCAGAATAGCCAGTACAAATAATACCACTACTATTGCTAGTGTTACTTCTACTATAACCTCAAGAAACCTTTACTTTCTCCTTAGCGTACTCTGCCCCTACCATAACCTACCTTACCTCTACTGCTACCATAAATCTATCCCTTCTCCACCGCTATCCTTACTACTACTACTACTACTGTGACAGAAGTCACATTTTTTGGCAAACCACAGTATAATTTAAATTGACCCATCACTAGCACCAATGTTGTCTGCTGGCGTCATCATGGATACTCTATACTTCTGCTAAATTTCCGACTCAAAATCCGTCTGTTTTGTATCCAAACTCTACTTTTCGCCAGTATTTTATTTATTTAATTGTGCGTAAAGTTAAAATTAGTTTTATCTTGAGATACGGGCTATTCTGCTTAGTTCTATAGATTTTCTATCAATTTAGGTTCGAAGTGGACGGGTGTCCATATATCGCTTCAAGTAGCTCTCGAATTAGACGATTCTGTCGTCTGATTAGTTAATTATAGCAGTGTTAGAAAATGTAGAAATGTTTTCTGTTGCTAGATAATAACGATTTTTCATATATTTAACGTATGATTTTTGCGGGGGTGCGTATGTGTGCTTTCGAATAATTCTGCACTGCCCATGCCAAAATAGCCCGACCTCAAAAACACCCCATCTGATGCAGAGATCTTTGAGATATCTCTTACATAATAATGGATTTTTTTACAATTTTAAGTTTAGCTCGTTTTTCGTGTTTTGTGTTTCTGTAAAGGTTAAACTTACCATTCCACTATTGTGTTTTGTGTGCATTCTGCCTAGAAAGGCAGTTCTTGAAATGATCTATACTGTGTCGGGTGGGGCTTTAAAACCTAGTCACTCTCTCACTCACTAAAATGTTCGATATATCTTTTACATAAGCCGAGTTGTAACCCATTATGTCCCATATTTCACTTGCAGAAAAATTCGGTTGGCAGCATTTGATGGCCCATTTCCAAAAACCACCCTACAGATGCAAAAGTCTCGCAGACAGACCAAGTTATAGCCCATTTTGTTTCAAATTTCATTGCCATGTCAACGAGGGTTGCTCAGGGAAAATTTTGGTTGGCATCATTCGATGGCCCATCCCAAAAAAACCTCTCATAGACAAAAAAATCTTGCAGATATCTCTTACACAGACCGAGTTATAGCTCATTTTGTCCCAACTTTTGTTGCTGTGACATCGGGGTCGATCGGGGGTAAATACAAATAACACCATTAAATTGGCCGACCTTGAAAACCATACCCTAGAATCAAAAATTACGACTCTATCTTATACATAGCCGGAGTTATGACGGTTTAAAGAATTGTTTAATTTTTCCCATAGGTGGCATTGTAATTTTTTTATTTTTTTAAATAGGTTAAAATGTTGAATTAAAATTTTTTAACCCCCAAAAGGCACTTCCTTGCATGAAACGGCATCATATGAGCCATCATGTGTTAAAATCAGTTCAGTCGTTTTTCCTGTAGAGGACAGTCAGAAGGAAAAAGGGAAGGAAAGGTACAAAAAGTCACACAAGTATTATATTTCACTTATTTGTGGGGAAGCCTTCTGTGAACAGATTTTTACCAAATTTTGCGTGTCAGAAGATATGCCGAAGTTAATCATCTGTGCAAAATTGGATGTGAAAAATTTAAAGTGTTTGGAATATAAGGGGTCAAATTTTGTGTTCTCCCATTGAAATGGCTGGTCACTCTTACAACAGTGCAGCGCTACCGCGCAGCCTGTGATTCATGACGATCCTGTCTAAGTACATAGGACAAGCAATCTCGTCTTACCACTGATGTTTTTTTTAGCACGAGATCTCCAAGTTTCCTTGGCTGATCAGCATGAAACTTTGCTACATGATTGAAATTGGGTGCAAATTTGAAATCAAGGTCCCAAAATTGGGGTCTTTTTTGTTGCCTTCTCAGCATGTTGAATATTATGAAATATGATAATGATGTTAATGTGCAGGTCGAGTTGTTAGACCTGTTGGCTGATGTGGACTACAAGTTTATTGTCTATCTGGAATCTATTGGCTTCACTTCAGCATCTACAATGAACCATCGCTTCCTTGGTGTAAGTTTCTACGCGACTTAATTTCTGCATCTTTGTGCCTCAAACATCGTTCGGCATTTTCAACTAATGGTTGTAATATATGTGAGAGTTTGATGCAATAGATTATTGTTTGCTGCTCCACTAGGCTAGTGCGTTACTATGTGTACTGTATGCTGTGTGCAAAAAATAAGACATCAGAATATAGTTCAAAGTTGTGCAGATCTGATATAATCAAGGCGCTTGGCTGCTTTTTACATTCAGCAAACTAAATATGTCTATTCTGTATGATGGACGGCTAAATTGACTATGGTGTTGGTTACATGTAGCCAAGCCACTGTTGTAAGCCATCGTAAGCTGCCATATAACGTGTTAAGCTGTAAGCCACCACAAAATTCGTAAGCCATGCCAGCAAATACGTAAGCCATAAAACACAATAAGCTGACGTGGCTTAAAGCTTCCTTCTTCCAGAATTATCATTTTTTCATCCATGTAATGGACAATATTGCGTTACTACTTCAGTTTAAGTCTGCACACAATTGTTGGTTTATAACGAGCACAAGGCACTAGTCGCAGACCCTTCAACGTGGCGTCATTGGATGACTAAAATGCCATTTGTCAAATTATTGCACCATGGCATAAAAAGATGACATATGGTGTAGCCTATTCATGATAACTGTATGTGGTATGCCATACTACAGTCTTGCTGAACATCTGTACTGTACTGTAGTCGGTAGTGGCCTTCAAGGCAAATTTGGTTTGTATTTGATTTTGCTCTGCATGCTTTTATTAATTTAAGATTTAAAAAAACAATCACAAAACTGTTTTGTGATACATTAAGCCATCATTTTGTAATTTTTGACATCCATGCACTCTGATGCTCAGGTGGTCAGGCCTCAGGTGTCAAAAATTACAAATGACTACTTAACCATCAGACAGCAGCTTGCCCCATCTCTCAGCCATAGTCCAGTCAAGGCGCCTGTCCCTGTTCGGACACATTGCACGAATGCCTGATGAAACAGATGCAAAACAGATC
>Ga0209367_1000268_pt1 | contig 45601 bp, 22 predicted proteins | sample WorMetLIZISLAND2_FD_187412 | JGI IMG/M metagenome (GOLD analysis project Ga0209367, IMG submission 187412) | Marine gutless worms symbiont microbial communities from Max Planck institute for Marine Microbiology, Germany - Olavius geniculatus... ... | reverse complement strand
TTTACCCCCTCCCCCCAATTTCCCCCAATCGGACTTAGGGCGCCGGCGGACTCACGTTGGGCTTTGCCCCAAATTTCTAGTTGATTATTGGTTGCTCATTTGCTCATAAGTTGGATATGGAATTAATTGTAAAATTGCAAATTGAAATTAGGAATAACACATGTAGCTCACATGTGGTCCAGATGGAAAATTGGTTTTAAAAACTTAGATTTTTGTTTATTTTTATTACTGGTTGAGCAAATTGAAGTTAGTTTTATATTTTAATCATGTTTTTTATTTGGATTTATTTACTTTTGGTGTGATGCTGTTTTTATTGGTAAACGTGTTGAAAGGATTTGCTATCTGTTAGCTGCTATTTGAAGCAGAACCATAGCAGCCTATTGCTACCATTTAGTAATTTTGGTTATCATCAGTGTGTCAAAACAACTAAATGGTGTAGTGTTTTTTGTTTACTTTTGCAAACGTTTTTTAGCTGACCATACCTAAGTAATGGTTGCACCGGTTGTAATCGTCTGTCTGTCATCCAAACAGATCTATTGTGGCTAAGCATTAGGTCTTAGGAAAAAAACTTTTTACACAGATAATTAGCCATGTGCCTTAAACTCGAGAATGCAAAATTTCATTGAGCTAATGCAAGGGGAACATTTCAAAATTCCGGGTTGAATGGATGGGGGTAGGAAAAATGTGCATTTTCAACAAAAAAACTGGCCATATCTCAGAAACGGTGACAGATATGGCAAAAAGGTTACTGTTAATTGCTTGTAGGAAGTGCAATACGCTTTGTCAGATGAGATGGAAATCATTGACCTTGGATGACCTTGAAGGTCACTGAAAATCAGTACAGTCGGCTATTAGTGACAGCTGGGCTTTTTGTTTTACATTTAAAAATGCATTTTTGACATAATTTTCCTAACATTTATTTCAACTACGGTCATTACTGCTACTGTTACTTGTATTTTTCATGCTTGTCTGCATGTTTTAGGTCGGCGTTGGTGGCCCGTCTACTGCAGCACAGTGGCTTATCGTACACCCACCTGGCTGCAGTAACACCAGCCCAGTATAAAATACCATCTACACAGCCGCATTGGTTGCTACCACGTGGAGTGCTGCAACGGAATGCGGGACTGGCATGGCTTCGTAGTCATCTGGATACGTTGTCACCGGAGAGTAGCGGAGTTCTGTACTTTGCTGATGATGACAACACGTACGATCTCAGATTATTTGACGAGGTCAGTGGAGGGAAGATCCAAGTTGAGACACCCAACTACGTACCACGAAAAACTCAGTTGTTTTTATTGGATAAACCAACTTAAAGCAAATACGTGTAACTGCTATCTTGTGAAAACCGAGAAACAGTCTGTTGCAAAATGGTTAAACTGACCTACAAAAAACCAAAAACATACTGTGAAAATTCACCACAAACTTAATCCAATTTCAGTTTCTCGTTCGCTAATAAGGAGATGTTTCATTACGGTTAAGTTTTTTTTAAATTAAAAGTTGTGAGTTAGCAAATTTCCAGATATTCAGTTCATGTGGACAGTATTTGAGAGTGCTCATTCTGATAACTTAAAGCTCATGAAAACCAATCAAGTCAGGTCGTTAAGATGATGGGTTTAAGCCAAAACAAGAAATATTATTAGATTGTGACCAATCTAATGTACTCCTCGCACGCATCATTTTCTTTTGTATTTTTTTAAAAGCTTTTTCGTTCCTTTCAGCTTGTATTAGAGACCCGGCGTCTAATTGAGACCCGGTTAATATTATACTAATAGTAACTGGCATCGAGGTCGTTGTTCTAAATTGTCTCCCCAAAGTTCATAAAATATTGCTTGATTTTAAGAAGTGAGAGGAAAAAATTTTCAATAATGGTCGATGACGCTAGTTGCCATTTATTTTGTTATACCTAAACGCATGCATCTATCTGGCACCATTATGGAGATATGGCGCCTCGAAGATAATGGGGTCACGACCTTAACCTTGTGGGGTCACGTGACGTCATCGGTCACATGACCATTTGACTCCCGGGGGTCGACTTCCTATGGGTGGTCCATAGTCACTATGTGTCTTATCTGGCATCGTTATGGAGATATGGTTGTTTGAAGTTCTTCCAGGAAGGCTGTTCATGGAACAGACTGAAGTCAGTCGTCGATCGGTCTTCCATATTACACTGATTTCATATACTCTTCTTCACTACCTTAGGAACATAGGGCACAAGGAGTAAAAAAAATGAAAACCTGATACAATGCACTGGATTGGGCTTTTTAAAAATGTTTTTTAACCCTGATGATGATAAAAACATAACGTTAAGTTCTTACTGAGCCAAGGCTGCTAGTGCAGCGCTGATCTCCATTTTCTTAGCCTTTAGTCTGACACCAGTTTTTACTGTGAGACCATGTATATGAGGCTTGTGCGTCATGCAGTGTGCCACTGTGTCTGTTTATGCCCTAGCTTGCACTGATGCTTGTTGTGCTCACCCGCTGAGGGATGGCCAGGCTGAGTTGAAAGGCTAGTACTGAACTCTTTCCTTCAGGCATATCATAGGATAGTTGTAGTAGTAGTGTTAGTAATAATAATTAATACTAGTTGTTGTTGCTGTAGTTGTTGTCGTATTTGGATGTGTCTGATGCATGAAAGGCCAGTATTTTTTCTGTAGTTAGGGTTGTGTGTTGTTGTGTTAAGATGCGTCATACCCAGCGAGTGTCTGTCTGGCCGGTAGGTCTCGCTGGATATCTCCGCTATGAGAGGCCGGTACTCAACTTTTCCGGGCAAGTTGTAGGCTGGTTCACTGCTTGGAAACCTCACCGGAGGTTCGCTCTGGACATGGCTGGCTTCGCTGTAAACACTCGGCTTTTAGTGATGCATCGATCGGCCGAATTCAGTTACAACGTGTCTCGCGGTGAACAGGAAAGCTACTTCTTGAGTCAGCTTGTCACTTTGTCCGATCTGGAACCTAGAGCCAACAACTGCACTGAGGTTCGTCAAAGACAGTGTCATTATGGGTTTTAAAAAACTAGGCGAAGCACGGAGTTGCAATTTTTTAACAGACACTGCAAGTTTCAGAGAGTTCTCACAGATAGTAGCAAATATCCAAGAGAGAAATTATAGGTGCTCAGAATTTAAATTTTGGCCTAAATTTTCTCAAAACAGGGTTCATCAGCCACAATTGTTTTTTTCATTTTTGGACGAAAATTTTTGGATAAAAGATTTTATAATTTTCAACCATTAAAAAATTACGGTGGAGAGCAGTTGCCCCAAGAGTCTGGGGCGGCGCCGTATGGGATCACGCAGTGTTACCTGCTACGTGACACAGGTGAATGTGCCTTGCCTTAAACCCAGCCACATATGGTTATGTGATACTTGATTTACCTATCTCAGAGAAATGGAAGGTTGAGTTGACCTTAGTCGATAATTATGTATCAAGATTGTTTACGTGTTTGCAGTAACCACTTGATAGCGACTTAACCAGGATTTGAACTCACAACTTTTAAGTAAGTCACAGCTGGCCATTAGTGGTATTAGTTGTAGTAGTAGTAGTTGTTGTTGTTGTTGTTGTTGTATTGTATTGGTTTGTTCAGGTTCTTGTCTGGCACAGGCACACTCATACATAGCCAAGTACTAGTTGTTGTAGTTGTCGTAATTGTTGTTTTGGTAGTTTTATACTGGTGTTTAATGTCTGCAGGTTTTAGTGTGGCACACTCGTACGCAGCCAGCGAACCTCAAGAATGAAGAAAAGCTCAAACGTCGAGGACTTCAAGGATCTGATCCTAATATTGAAGTTTAATTCCACACAGAGGCGGTTTTAGGCATACAGCATGATCAGCATATTTGGCCGAACATAGGCCTTGACATAAAAAGGGCCCATAATCCCTTATGCGTCAGAGAATGTCACACAGCAGTGCAACATTTTTTGTTATTTGTGGGCCTCTGTGTGATGCGTTGTGACACATGGAAGTTTATTTGGTGCAGCACCACATTCTGTGGCCGGGGAAGGGTTTAGTATGTTATTGCAAAATCTGAACTTTACTACGACATTCCTTGCTTATTTATTTCCTGAACAGAAAATTTATTTGAGAATTTCACAATGTTCACTAAACAGAGCATAATCAGTTTAAAATCTGGCCGTGATTGCATTAATTATCAGACACTGGTCATGAATTACTTGAGTGAACATAGAATGTAATAAACATTTATATATTTTTATAAATTTCAGAGACAAAAACACGCTTTCAACTTTTTCCAATGTTTTTTTTAATTTTTAACAAACGTTGAACTGCATGGGTTAAAATAACTGAAGTTGACAGTAATTGTTGTATGTAGAAAAATCGAAGTGCTGTTTAATGAATTGATAGGATATATTTCATTGAGATATACTTATGTGTGAGGAAGAAAAAATTGATGACTACGAGAATATTTTATTTTTACTTCTCGCACGCTACGTTCCTAACGTAGCGAGGAGGAGTATATAAGATCAGTGTAATATTGAGGTCCGACCGACCAACAACCGACCTCTGTTGCTGGAAGAGCCTTTCTGGAAGAACTTCAAATTGCCATATCTCTGTAACGGTGATAGATAGATGCATGATCACTATGGACCACTGATAGGAAGTCGACCCCCGGGAGTCGAATGGTCACGTGACCGATGACGTCACGTGACCCCAAAAGGTCAAACTCGTGACCCCATTATCTTTGAGGCGCCATATCTCCATTACGGTGCTAGATAGACGCATGGTCACTATGGACAAGACCATGCGTCTATCTAGCACCGTTGTGGAGGCATGGCGCCTCAAAGATAATGGGGTCGCGAGTTTGAACTTTTTGGGTCACGCGACGTGATGATGTCAGTTCACGGTTGATGCTGTTGGTGAGGTGATGCTATCGGCACCGCTATTTGTGGTGTGAAAAGAAAGGAACTAAAAAGCAGTTAAAGAATACAAAAGAAAATAATGCGCGTGAGGCGTACATTAGATTGGTCACAATCTAAAATATTTCTTGTTGAAATCATGCATTGCATTTATTTTAGCAAACTTTGCATTTTTTGTTCAACATTTATTAAATGTATTTGTGACAAAAATGTGTTTTAAACAGCCATAGTGATTACAGCTATGCTACTGAATGTCACAAGTTCAGTAAATTGTGTTGCAATTTTTATAGCATTTTAGTTGGGTTTTTAACTTTTTATCTCTGAACTGGTGAATTTGTGTAAGTAGTGTTTTTGATTGATAGTTTGAGTAAGCGAGCGAATGGGCTGTGTTATTGTTTCATTCAAAATTAATCATTTAATCAAAAAAATTGTATAGCATCTTCTATGATACACGTACTTAGCAACGTTTAGCCCATAGCCCGTCAGTATTATCTAGCAGGAGCGTCCATCCCTCCCTCAGCGTAAGAAAGCAATCATCCCCTAAATTGCATGAATCACTCACTTCTTTCTGTTTCTCTGTCCCTTTTTCTTCCACTCCTTTCCATCCCCAAACCCAGCTAGGGGTGGAGCCCTGACTACGTGGCAGTACGTGCACATTCTGGGCTCTCAGAATGCATCTCGTGGCAACATTGTTAGCCGTTTATGTGCAATGCAAAATAGTGTCTTGATTTATCAAGCGAAAGAAATCTTTCCAGTTTAACTTTCCCTAACTTTTGCCAGGAAGCATTTTTCTTCCACTTGTCAATGAGTGGACACTGCTGTTTTCCAGAAATAAAACACGAACAGTATTAATGATCAGTGTTTAGTCAACTTAAGTGTAGCGTGAATAATGATGATATTAGGCTCTATAGACTGATTTGTTGTTGAGTATTTGTTCAAATTTATCACGTTTGTATTATTGTGATTTTTTTGCAACTGAGTTACTGAACAAGAAGTTGTAATTTTAAGGTGTATACAAAATGATAGAAATTAACTGAAATCTTGCTTCAGTTTATTTGAATCTGAGCAGTGAGGCACTGTTTGTCAATCCTTCTTGGGTTTTAACTTGCCCAGTGTACTGTGGTCAAATCGTGGGGCAGCATTTAATTTGTACGTTGTTTGTACTTTTTGTGTGTTTTGTTTTCGTATTATATCTCATGTGTTGTTATATATTCTGTTTGATGAATAAAGATGTATATTATATTTATGGCTGCTACTGATTTGTAATTGATTAATTTCCAAAAAAGATCGCAAAAGCTGCAGAAATCAACTACTGGTTGTTGTTATTTTTGCAAACTAAAGCAAAATCGAACAAGTAGTCTGAGCCGTGCTCACGTGACGTGCGACAACATCGGTGCTACCACCTGGGGAATCAGTGCACAGCATGCAATAAAATAACAATGCGTTTTGAAGGGGTACCCGTGTGCGCAGGCTTCCTTGAACTTAAGGGTCCGGGACTTGGACTGCTAAAATCTACGTTTAACGATGAAAAATTCATTTGCAGATTGTCTTGTTCTATCTCCGTAGCCGAAAATCGCAAAAAGCACTAAAACCTCGTTTTTGGGAGGTTCAAGGTCGTTCGAGGTCATCAATGTTGTTTTTTGATATCACTGAAAAGGTCTTCATTTATTTGGCGTGATAACGGTTGCAGATAGACATAGACTTGATGCTTACCGTAACAAACGCTGCTGACGATCTTCTACGAGAGGCGGGCAAAAAGTTTTGAGCCTCGATATATTAGACCGAAATTTTTTGTTATTGTCTATACATCAGTAAAACACACCTTCTGTGTGTACTCGTGTGGGTGTGTTGGAAATGTGATGTCACTGTAATTTTTGACGTCATAGAACTTTAAACCGGAGCCTCGTGGCATCTGATTTTGTGAATACATTTGTGAATTTTTTTATTTGCATATCAGAATATGCGAGAGGCTAAATTTGCGTTAGTCGCAAATGAGAGCATTTGAGTCAATAAAGATTTCATGCAAATACGACGGGTAGTCAAAAAGTTTTGAGCCTCATTATGTTAAACTAAAACTTTTTATTGTCTATTCATCAGTAAAAGGTACCTTTCTTGCGTATTCCTGTGAGCAGATTGTGGAAGTGACGTCATTGTATTTTATGACATCATACAGCACTAAGACGAAATGATTCGGTTTGCTAACGCAAGCAGCTTTTGAATTAGGCTGGTTGTTACACGAAACTTTTTTCAGTCTGTAGCTGGATTTACCAAACTGGGGCTCTGTGGCATCCAGTTTTATGAAAACCTTGACAAACACGTTTATGAATTTCTTATTTGCATTTGTGAATATATGATAGCCTAATCTGTGGTAGCCGCAAATTGGGGCATTTCAGCCAATTATGACGTTATGTCAATATTTGATGGTATCAGAAAAATTTTTATTAACAATTTAGTTATATCAGTTGTGTTGATGAAGGACTAATCAAGATACGAGGGGCGTTCAAAAAGTTTTGCAAGTCGATATGTTAGACTGAAAAACTTTTCAAAATCTATACACCGATAAAATGCATATTTCTCACGAACTCGTGTAAGCTTAAAGCGGATGTGACGTCATTGTGACTTATGACGTCATAAAGCGTTTTATGTCTGTCCTTCCAGCCATGCGCCCACTACAGACTTAAGTCATTTATTGTTTGGACAGCGGACACCACAAAGAAAATTTTTCCAAATGTAGAAAAATATAATAGTTGCTGTAAGTGAGGTCTCTACTGTATGTAGGGTGATCTTATTGTACGAAACCAGAGTCACGAACAGCTAGCTGGGTAATTGTAACTTGGGGACTGGACTGCAGTGCCGGTGTACTATGACAGTATCGCCCCCCTGAAAACTCGCCCCCCGGCGACATTTTACCGGTAGAAATTCGCCCCGGGCGGATTTTTACCGGTAAAAATCGCCGGGAAAGACTTTTTACACGAATTAATACTAATTAAAAAGTCGCCCCCCTCATGAAACATCCGCCTACCCCATTAAAAATCCTCTCCCGCCATTAAAATGTCTCCCCTCTCGAAAACGGCTTTTGTGGCATTTTTCACAGAGAAAAATCCTCCCTCCGTGATAATGTCGCCCCTTAAGTTCTTATGGCGCACTTCACCCCGTCTGTCTTAACAGCGTCATGGCACAGCCTAATTTTCATGCAAGTGCTAGTTTTCATTAGCATGAACTAAAGCAAATAACAACGAGATCCGATACTGTGTCATATCTCAAGTCATATTTCTTCAAAAGCAAACACAATAAAGTCATACATCTTCTATGCTCTTTTATGCAAAATAGCAATTGTCTGTCCAAATGATCTGGTGATTTGAAAAATAGCGAACGCTACTGCAGAACGTTAATCCAAGCACATGTTTGACAAATAAGCGGTTTACTCATTGAGCACCATTACGCCACTCGCATCAACGGCAAGACGCAGCACCTTACGACGACGTCCACGCACGCCCTTTGTCATCTTCGGAAACGAAGCCATCACGCCCTCCTTCAGGCACCGTTCCAAGTGAGGCCGCATTGCTGGAACATCAAACGGCACCTGTAGGCCAGCGACACCGTCACCTGCTACTAGTTCCGTGGCGTATGCAGCCGCAAGAACGCCACAGTCATCCCCCTGAGTCTGCGGCGTGCTGGGAAGTATCGGCATACGCTGCTTTCCTTCGTCGTCAAGGCGATGACTGTGACCCAGTGCTCGGGCGCGTGTATGATACTGACCGAGTTGGGCGGCGCAGCAGCAAACACAGACGCTTGCGTGATTGTATCATTGAACTGCATGGGGGAGACTTCTTACACGGGGGCGATTTTATCACACTGACTTCGGTGGATTTTTAATGGGGGGGAGAGACTTTTTAATGGGGTCGGCGAGATTTTAAAAAAGGGGGGAGAGAATTTTACACCGTGATTATGTCTCCCCTCGGCGGATATTTCATGGGGGAGACTATTTAATGCGACACCGGCTGTTCATGAATATATTTTCATACACCAAGACCACTCTGCAAAAAGTAATGACCCCTAGTGACTATTATCTGTTTTGAAGTTTAAAATCCGATCATTGTGGTATCCGCTATATACGATGATGAATTACTCCAGACGTTTTTGTTGATGCTTCAAATCGTTTCCATTTAATGCCCTGTGACGTCATAAATTACAATGACATCATATCCGCAGCAGACTCGTAGGAGTCAGTAAAGGACGCACTTTTTACTGATAAATAGATTGTGAAAAATTGTAGTCTAACATGTTCAGGCTCAAAACTTTTACCCGCCTCTAGTAAGGGGTACCAACATTGTTGACCTTGAACGATCGTGAAATCTAAAAAGCGTTTTATTAGTGATTTTTTTCACGATTTTAGGCTGCGACGCATATTTCAGCACCGAAAAGCACCGAAATTACTATAGATAGACCAGAACAATACTCATATTTGCGTATGAAGGTTTTGGCATAGAACGTAAATTTCAACCGTCTGAGTTTCGACGTCTTGCATTGTCTTCAAAGCGCAAGCCTCAAATTTGGGTACCCTTTCAAAATGCATTGTTATTTTATTGCACGTTGTACACTGATTACCCAGGTGGCAGCATTAGCTCCTGTTTCTTGTTAACCGAATGGTAGACATTGTAGTCGTGGATGGGGTCGTCGAGGACTGTCGTCCACATCGAGGACAGCTTGAGGACAAAAAATCGTGCGTTTTTCCAGCGCGTCCCATACCTGGTTATAGCCTATTACGTGATTAACAGTCTACTTGGTTAATTTTAGTTCAGTTCGTGTTCAAGTTGTAGGCCTCCGTTTTGTTTCTATTTTGTTTTCTACTACCATTTAATGTCAAATAGGCCTAAAGAATATCGTCGTTACTGCAGACTGGGAGCTGGTGACCTATACCCATCTGGTTGGCTAACGACGCGTAATGCTATGGATTGGTCGCAGTTTCGATTTACGGTTTAATCGATCGGACAGCTTCTGCATGGCAGTGCGATTTTCGTTTTAATTTATTATTTAGCTTTTGTTACCTCCAACAAGGAGGTAATGTTTTTGATGGTTTTTGTTTGTCTGTTTGTTTGTTTGTTTGTTCGTCTGTGTGTCAGCAAGATAACTCAAAAAGTTATGGACGGATCTTTCTGAAGTTTTGAGGGTGTGTCGGGCGTGGCACAAGCTACCAGTGGTTCAATTTGGGGGGTGATCCGGCAGGAATCCTGGATTCTGGATCACTTTGAAATTTTCGTTACTATTGCGTTAAAGGGGGCTTAAGAGAACCGCTGGCAAAGTGAAGATGGTGACGCCACCTGGCGAATAACATTGCTTTGGCGGAGGTACCTGCGGGCTATGACTGCTTTCTAGTTGTATTTCTGTTTTCCATGTACTGATTCGGTTTACTTTCGTTTAGTTACCAGAAACAAGACTAAAGCAACATATACCTTATGGACTCTATCATGACTCTTCGATATTATGCTTAGTGAACAGTCATGTTGTCACATTAGGCCTACATTATTATTTTACACACGTCATCGTCAACGTTATTGATTCTTAACACTCGCCCTTGTTCGGCAGACTGAATTATTGTTGCGAATTTTTTGGCTTTCGTTTTAGCTTTGGTTTTTATCGTTTTCGTTTTCAGTCGTTACTTGTTTTCGTTTCACCTTTGATTTCAGTTTATCTTCTGTCTTCGTTTCCGTTTTAGTTACCGTTACCGATTTTTTAATTATTGGCAATTTTAGTTCTTGTTTTCTTTAAAAAAATCACACCGGCCTGATAGCGTTTAATACAGTTGATCGTATAGCCTATAGCTTCTGCGTGGTTGTGTCTTTTGAAGACGTTCGTCCAATATACTCAACGGAATACTTTGTATAGACAACAGAGATGTGCGGATCTTTTAATTTTTGATCCGCATCCGTTTGCGTATTTTGATATGAGATCCACATCCGGATCGCAGTCCGTCTGTATCCGCAGTGTTTACGTACCACCGTGTGAACTAATAGTTAATCTCAGATTCTCAGGCCAACACTTTTTACAGACAAATACACTGCGTCCAAAGATATAGTAAACTTACACGTTGTGGATTTGGCATGGTTTTTCGTGATGGGTTTATCGCAGATTTTTTAGAGAGTTTGCCAGTCCAAAAATTGGGGGGACGTTGAAATTGACAAAGTTATCAATCAAGCTTGGTGTAAGTTAAAAAACTACTTTTTGAGACACTGTGTGCAGTTGCATAATGCAACTTCAACAGAAGCCGAAAAGACCACAATATTACAAGTGAAAAGTCACTTATATGGTATACTTAACTGCTAAAACAAAACTCAAAATTATTTACTGTTCTTTTTAATATATCTAAGCAAAAAGTTACCAATCAAAGAGTAGGATTCACGTTTGCAACTTTTGTGTTGGGCCGGTCGGCAGTCCGTCCGCTGTAGCTGTGGAGTGCGCTTGAAACTTGGGAGGGGGCAAGAAATTGCTATTTTCGACAGACACCAGCAAATCAGTGACAGATTAGGTTACTGGTGTTCAACATCCTAATTTTGCCGCTAAATTCTCTTGAAATAAGGAAACCTTAAATTTTGTATTTTTGGAAAAAAAATTCCACTAAAATTTAGCTCTTTGCCAGCCTTTGCCACGATGCCAGTCATGCACTGGTCCGCGGATCCGAAATATTCCGCGGATCGCAGTCCGCAAGCGCGACCGTCCGCAATCCGCGGATCTCGGAATTAGAGAAGGCTGATTGCATGGGGCGTATTATTGTAGGGCGGGCGCGTGCCAAACAAAAGCCCTAGCAGCCGACAATCGAAATAATCAAAATATTTCCTCGAACTGCGGCAGCGTAGCGTTGACATAATTTTATTACCGGTACTATCATTGATGGAAGACTAGGCAAGTCATGGGTCAGATCAATTTCTCCGTATCCTTTTACGAACGTCCGGTGGCCGTCTGCTGTAGCCTATTCGTGCATGAAGAGTTCAAATAAGTTAAGCTTACATCAAGACTGATAAGTTATCAAAGTTCATAAAGTGGTGCTGTGGTGCATTGGAATAATTCAGAAGTTTCTTAAAACGCTATTAGCCGTATACGAGTAAATCAGTGCCCAGTTATTAATGTGGATGCTATTGATGCTGCAGTATTGGGCGCACTGGCAGAAGATTTTTTCTGTATTTTCTTAGTTGCTCACAGGTGGCGCACGATGACTCAAAACTAGCCTACTAGAAAAGGTGTCCCAGATATTTTCTTTCTGACCGCAAATATGCATAAAATCCATTTTCGGCCGGGCCTGGAGGAGCTTATAGTACGTTTCCCCTGAGGCCTTGTAGAATAGAAAGTGGGACACCCATACTTTTCCCCATCGATGCCTTCGGCGGCTCGATCTCGTCGCCTTGATCTCGGCGTAGCACTTCAAAATTTCTTCAAGGTCTGCCAGTGGTTGCGTCACAAGCTAGTTGTCTTGGACCTCCCGGTCGGTCTCGAATGCCGAGGAGAAAATAGACCTAAGCTTTTTTTCAGCATCAGCAGCAGCATTGAACCTCATGACATCGTGGTCTTGATACAGTGCTGTGGATGAGGATACAAAAGAACTACTGGCGGACGGAGTGGGGTTGGGTAAGGGTATCGCAGACCACCGGACTGCCCGGAATAGATATCAACTCACGTTACATGGAGTGCACTGTATAGGCCCTAAAATTGATTTCATGCACACCTGTTTCACTCCAGGCTGCGGCATAGCATGATACTTAAATTGTCAAACAAGCGCATATCATTGGATATCAAACTCAAGGGTTACAACAGTAACTAATAAGCTATAACGATACATCGAATTTTAGCCTTTATTTCTAACCAAATTGTTGATGTTTCGGCTAACGCTGTTGCCTGCCTCGGGAGGATTTCTGTTCGCCGCTAGATGTCGCTACTTGTTGGATGAAATTTTCCCGATGAAGGCAACAACCATGGTGGTGTAGGGTTAGCACGTAGGTCTGCGTACGACTTAGATTAAGATGTTATGAATTCGACTTCCGGTCGCGTCGTTATCAACTTAGATGGGTGACTGCCTGCGGATAAGGTAAACCACCTAGCCTAGATATAGCCTATAACCAACACCAATGTCAAGTCAGGCCTCCATCACGCGTGGGTAGGTAAATCAAGTACAGATCTGCCATGGCTGAAGTAAAAGCGGGGCACATTCGTCTGTGTCGAGCGGCAGGTAACATTGCGTGATTCTGTATGGCAGGTGACGCTCCGTAGCTCTGTGATGTGCTACCATTGAAGCTACAGACAACCTTTAACGTTATTGGACAGCGGTTGTCATGACGTCAGCCAATCGAGAGACGAAATAGGCCTAATGCTGAAAAATTTGATAAATTCTTAAAAAGTTTGCTATTTCGTCTAGCCGGTTATCGGCGGCGACGTAGGGGCGTGTGGCGACGATATCGTGGAGACGTGACGACAGCGCGCTGACGTCACGAATGACGTAGATCTCGTGCCGCGCCGTGCCACCACGTCTCCAGGTAACGTCACAGTCTCGCGAGATGACGTCATTGTCTCGCGAGAGCGGCGGCAGGCCGTTCCGGACAAAAACTGACGCAGCTGGCGCTGAAACTGGCGTCGAAACAGGCAGTAGATGACGAAGTTAGACGCGGAGTTGATGGTGATGATGAGGTTGCAGACGTGATAGAATCTCATGTACAGCGAACACGTCAGCTTTGACTCGTCCGACACGACGTAGTACAGAATCTGTGTAACATTGCATCACACACGGATCATCACACTGAGCAGATAAAATCAGCAAATACTTCGGCCCAGTGCCGACATGATATGCGGTTGTCCAACTAACTATTCCCCTACATCACTTAGATATTTCCACGCCTGGCGAAACAGCCTCATCTTGGGTTAGAATCAGGCGGGACAGAAAGTTACAACTACTGTTGTAAATTATCGACGGAGGAAGTGTAGACGTTCAAAATTTTAATTTTGCCTCCAAATTTTTCTCAACGTTTATTTAGGTCAAGTTTTTCATGAGTTGCATGATAAAAATTATTTCATTTGGCCGGCCAATTTTTCACGGAGTTATTCGAAAATAACACTGGTAGAGTTTTTTGCGACATGGTGTGCAATTCGTTATTATTTTGCGCATTGTGTAGCCTATATGCTATTGCATTAGTACCCCGACATTATTTTCGACTTTTCGTAATAGATTCGTGCTTAAATCACCGCTACTTCGATAGTTATCGGTCAATATCTGCATCCGAATGCACGGTACGCATCGAGAAGTTTTTTAAAAGATTTATTTCATTAGCCTATTGCTATTCCTTCTGTATAGACATTCATGAATCAAGCACACAGTACCGGTAATTGGCGATAGACTTTATGCTTTATAGGTGTTAATAATATAATTCACCCGAGGGCAGCCTCCTTAGTTTACGACAAAACTGTTTGCGACAAAAACACTCTGCAACAAAAGCCCTTAAGACAAACCCCATTCTCTTCACATCTATAGAGAATTTTATAGACGTGAAAGCCATGAAGGGCATCGGTGTTCCAAATAATGTCATTCTGGGCCTGATTATCGACTTACATACCGCAACGACAGCTAGAGTGCGATAGGCGGGCCGCTGTTCCTCACCGTTCTCGACGACTTCAGGCGTGAGGCAGGGATGCGTCTTAGCTCCTGCTCTGTTTTGCAGAGCAATGGACTTTATCATGGATCACGTTAGTCGTCAGGTGGGCATCCAAGTTGGCCTGCACACCTTCACCGATATCGACTACGCCGATGACGTCACATTGTTCGTTGACATGCAGGACAAGTACCCAATCGCTCTGTCTGCAATGGACGAGGAAGCCTCGAAGTTCGGCCTTCACGTTTCCTGGAGCAAAACGAAGATCCAGAACCTCGGCTGTGGGTCGACACCTTCTCCTGTAGTAGTCAACGGTAACACTGTCGAGCTTTCAAGATTTCAAGATTTCACATACCTGGGCAGCATCCAAACGAGCAATAGAAATTCCAGTTCCGAATGCACCCGACGTATTGGACTTGCCGCCGGAGTAATGAAACACCTAGACCGTATCTGGAATCAACAGAATCTCACCATGTCAACGAAAATTCGTATATACTCCACATGCGTGCTGGCAGTTCTCCTGTATGGCTCAGAAACCTGGACTCCTGGACTCTTACACAAGCAGATTGGAAACGATTGGACTCCTTTCACATGCGGTGTCAGCGGCGGATACTTTACACCAGATGGTACGACTTCGTATCTAACAACGAAGTCTTACGCCGGACCGGTCTCCTGGCAGCTTCTTCCATCGTTCGCAAGCGAAGACTCGGACTGTTTGGTCATGTTGCCAGACTCACAGAGGACGTTCCAGCAAACCAGACCCTTCGGACTTGCTGCGAAGCCCAAGACGGTGCCCGACCATCTCCTGATTGGAAACGCGCTCGTGGCCGACCTCCCATCACTTGGATCCACCAGATCTGCCGGGACACGGGAATATCACTGACCGACGCTCTGCAGCTGGCAGAAGACCGCTCGTTTTGGCGACAAATCGCAACGGCGGAATGCTACGGCTGAACGCTTCGCGTCTTGATGATGATGATGAATATTGGTGACGCAGTCGAGATCTGATCTCGGTCGAGCACAGCAATTAAACATTCTTCTCTTCTCTTATCTTCCGCCCCGTTTTCTTGCTTCCCTTCTTTCCCCCTTTTCTTTCCTTCCCCTCCCTTGTCTTTCCTTAAAAGTAGTACCCCTGAAAGCCCGTTAGGAAAGCTGAGGAACGCAGTAAGCTCTCCCATGGAAGCCAAAGCGGGCCGAGCCCCAGCCACAATAGAGTTTGATACATTTTGGGCCGACAATTATTGACACAGATCTATGCCAAAGCATTAGTCCACTACTGGTTGAAAATTATCGGGCCGTTGCTGCTGTACCTGGTTTGCGGAAGCGGGAAGTTCACAGATGATAAATACGACGATGATGACGATCATCACCAGCGTGATATTTGTCTCATCCTGACCGGCACAGCCACTGCCACAACTTCCAGCCCCTCCGTCTCCGTGGTGGGTCCCAGCTCGGCAGCTGTGTGGTCCGTCCCTGGCGTACATGACCAGAGGACGCAGTGTTCGACGCAAATGCCTCGAGCGACGCAGTTGCACCACCAGACGCACGTTGAAGACCACCAACGTCGCCAGCGGCACCAGAAACGCCACCAGGCAGTATGCGACGTTCTCGTAGAGCACGTTGTAGATACGGTTTGAGGCCAATCCGACGTTTAGTTCGATCAGTCCCGTGGACGTAGTGACGTAAGAAGAGCTGTCGTTATTAAGGCTGGCTACGGACAGGTAATAATCTGACAGATCATCATGGCTACTGTTGCTGGTGATGTTGTCGATGGACGATATGTCTGTCGCGTTGTAATAGATGTACCTGCATAATACAAATCTAGTATATACTCAAATCAAATACTGAACGCACATGGTTGAAATATTGGTTCGAAAAAACATGTTTTACGTTAAAAAATAATAGCCTTAAAATCAAATTTTAGGCATTTTAGGTTTTTACTTGTTGCGCAATTTACAGTAGAAATCAAATTTAATTTCATATTTTAATCTTGATTTATGAGTTCTGACGTCACGTCATTCACTTAACAAATACTTGTAGGCCTAAACGAAGTGACATGGAAAATGGCGTAAAAGGTAATGTTTTTCCTTTGTCCTAAATGTGTCCCGTCTTCTTTGTAGACTAAAACGAAAGAAAACAAAAGAAACTTTTAAAATCTTTAACGGATCGTTAAACTTTAAACTACTTAGGCCTAGAAACCTAAAACATTTTTAACATCTATGTTTTCAACCTTTTTGCCGGGACGTCAACAATACAGGGTGGGCCAAAAAACCGGACCTGTTTGAGCGTTGATAACTCAGTGATGGTAAGCGGTAGAAAAACGTGCATACGTCAAAAGTTTCAGAATGCTGTAAAGAATGAACGACAAATTTGCATATTGAAGCATTTGAATATTCTTCGCATAATTTGCATAAATCGTTATTACCCCCTGAAATTAGGAATTTGCCTGCACTCCCATGTGCCCGAGTTCACTGAACTCAAAAACTCGCTGCCAAAAACTCCAGATTTAAATTCTGTGAATTATTCAATGTGGCGGCATTGCAACAGATAGCATGGCCACAAAATTTCAGTAACTGACCAGCTAAAACGTATGCTAATCGAATGCTGGGCTGAGCTGATCCTGAACACATTGACTCCATCGATCGATCAGCTGTCTAAAAAACTGATGACAGTTATGAATGCAAAAGCTGGGCAACTGCCTATGTCGAATTTCATCTAAACTTAACGTATGTGTTAATGATTGTTGATATTTCACTGTATGCTGAATGAAAATCAACTTAAATTCACACGTTACTGCCAATTTAGCATCATTTTAGGGGTAAGACAGATTTGTGTAAATCAGGCAAAGAATATTTAAATGCTGTGACATGTAAGTTGTACACTTCTTCTGTACACAACTTCGAAACTTTTGGCATATTACATGCCTTTCCATCAATAAACATCGCTAAATTATAAAAGCTCAAATATCCTTGTTAAATCCAAGTGTTACAGTCAATTTGGCAGAATTTCGGGGGTGGCAAATATTTATGTAAATTAGGCAAAGAATATTCAAATGTTTCACTATGCAAATTTGTCGTTTATTCTTTACAGCATTCTGAAACTTTTGACGTATCACTCGTCTTTCTACCACTAACCACCGCTGAGTTATCAATGCTCAAACAGGTCCGGTTTTTTTGGCCCACCCTGTAATTAGTAAATGAACGTTATAATCCAATAAATTCGTATGTATTATTATTCATCATGGTCATTTCGTTAATCATTATTCTGTGGAAAATGGCCACAGTTAGCACGCGGCTACGCGTAGCCACGCGGACGCAATATTGTCTTCTCGTTAATGGCAAAAACCTATCAGTTAGAAACGTTCAACTCCTGTCTTCGATATAGGCCTAGGCATTAATTGACTGAAGCGCTAACCTGAACTCGGCGAATCTCGGCAGGCTGTAGACGACACACGCGATCACCATGGCGGCTATCTGGAAGCGAGTGTGGCGCCGAGTACACAGAGATGAAGCATGCAATGGATGACAGACAGCCACGTACCGGTTACCCGCTACCAGTACCATTTTCCCAATACCAGCTATACCACCTAGCATCCACCAGCTACCAGGACCATCATCCAGACGGACACCAGTTGGACAATGTGAGCCAGCGGCCAGGCCAAGATCTGATAGTACGGGTAAATGCGCTGCAGGTGTGCGAACTGACCACCAACGGTAGCCATGGCCGGGTACATCTGAACTGCGGCGGCCGTGGCTAGAAACACGTTGTCAGAGACCGCCAGTGCCTTGAGTAGGTAGGTGGAGACGGCCTGCTGACGAGTGGATTCATCGGTAGGCTATGGTTGTTGTTGTTGTCGTCGTTGTGTAGTAGTAATGGTGGTAATGGTAGTAGTAGTAGTCACGACGGTCTGTTGACGAGACCTGCCAGCTCGTAGAACGCAGATTGACAGACAGTTGCCGACCAGACCGAGCACACAGACCAAAGCGTAGAGCGGCCCGTAGATTGCTAGAAAGAACCACGTGTCCGAACACGGTATGTCTCCACTCACGGGGTCTTCCAGTGACGTCGGCGTTGACGTCACGACGTCGTCCATCACGTCCGCGTCGTCCTGGCTGCTGATATTCCACGTGACCTGGTGCTGATCGTTCGCTGGCATCGTATTTACTGTACGCGCCGAAGCGAAAACGAGACGATGAGAAAAAGTCCGACGTTGACGTATATGCACCAATCTGCAACTATTTCACAGCAGCGCCGATAAACTGGTCGTTCAGTGTTGCAGGCAGCGGCGTCGTACGTCAAAAAAGAGGGCGGAGCAAGAAGTTGCAGCAATTTTTCAACAGAATTCCGACAGAGGAGATTATGGGTGCATGCTCAAAGTTTCAGTTTCGCCTCCAATTTTTCCAATAATTGCATTTTTGGATAAATATTTTCCGACAGGAAGATTTTCTGACAATTTTCCTACAGCCAAAAATCACGTTCGGTAAATCTCCCCCTTTTCCCTCCCATTTCTTGCCACGGCGCCACTGCGAGTTTCTGTTCCCAAAAAATTTAGATCAGAGGCAGATTTAAGCCAGTATGTTCGGCCGAACAGGGGCCGTACAGAAAAAGGGGCCCACAGGCCACAGAATGTCAGACAGCAGCAGCATCACAATTCTCTACCTTTTACGCCGTGTTGTTATTGCTAAGTCTGTTAGTTCATTGTGCGACTTCACTTTTCTTTTTGACTTAGACTTTCGCTGAGCCATTTCGCTGAGCCAAAGCTAAAGCTGAACGCTAAAGTCTGTACTTAGACCGAAGTTTAGGCTCAGCGAAAGTCTAAGTCAAAAAGTAAAGTTCCCCATTGTACAACGTGCACGCGTTGTTGTCCGGTTTTTGGCTGTCCAACTGTCAGAGAATGTTTGTGACGGCTCCCGCATTTTTTGTCGAATACGGCCCAATTAGGTTTAAGTCCGGCCTTGATTTTGAGCGAGCTAGTAAGTGAACAAGTAATTTATGGCGCGTTTCGGTGTGCTAGTAGAACAAGAAGTAAAATTATTTTAGATGGCGTTTGAACTTTGAAGGTAAACAGAAAGCGTGTGCCGCATTTAAGATTGTTCGGAAAAGCGTTCCAAGTGACCGACATGTCTAAAAAGACATCAAGGTAAGTAACTATACATGGCCTCATTCAAACCTGATTAGGCTCTGTTCATATTTTTTTTTGTTTAGGAAATGAATAAGCAAGTAACGTACAGCATAGTCCCATAGAGCTTCCACGAGTCCCAAAAATGTCGTGCTGCAGCTGCACCATATGGCAGGTGACGCTTAGTAGCTCTGAGATGGGTTATAGCATAGGCCTACTTTTAAATGTCGCAACACGCCATGAAAAGGCTGTCACAGGCCAGAAATATCGCGCTGCTGTATAAAATTCTCTGGCTCGTGGGGCCCAATTTTGTTGGGCATCTCTGCATCTGGTTACCTATCCTCAAAAAACCAGCTAGTCGTCGACTATACTACTTGTGCGTAGACAACCAATGCGTACAACTGCGTACACGCGCGTAGTACATGTACGCGCGTAGCGTGAATGCCATTTGTACGTAACAAGCGTATGTAACGCGCCCAGCTGTGGTCTGTCAAACCATTCATTACGCGAAGTACGGCTTTGGGGAAAAAGTGCCTGCCAGGCGTGGAGACCCAGAACGTATTGGTCTCCGTAGAATCTAGAGCGATCGCAGACATCATTTTCCAGTGACGTACTGGGTTTAAAATAGTAAGCGGGACAAAAAAGCGATTTTCCGAAAGAAACTGCTAATTTTTGACAAAATTCCGACATAAAATTGCAAATTTATGAAAAATGTAATTATCGGTGGCCAAAATCTTAATTTTGCACTATAACTTTTCCAAAAATGTGGTTTTTTGGCCCCAAATTTTGCATTTTTAGACAAACATTTGTTGACATTTTTCTGACAGCCAACAATTTAAAGGGGAAAGTAATTGTTCCCCTGGCACGACTCCGCTGTAAAAGTGCACGCCGACCCGAAACGTATCGGTCCCAGAAGAATTTAGTCCGATCGCTCGCGAGGACACCTGTTTCCGGTAAATTTGCTGTGTCATAAGCGATAACGTCATCCATCATCTGAGAAAAGGCTGAAAGAAACACAAGCAACAGAAATGTTGACGGACGAAGTCCGACGGGCGAGCTGGGCAGTTTCACGCGACAAAAATATAGGCTACTGCGCAAAAATTTACGGGACTGGCATTTCCCCTCCACTTTTCTGCACATTGTGCCAAGACGCCATTGGTGTTTGAATTATGGTTGCTGGTTGGGGTTAAACCTGAGGTGTCCCCAACCATGACAGATTGTCTTGGAGTCAAGTAGAAACATCAAAATTTTGAACGGTTTCCAGCATACAAAAAACTCAACCTATACAAATGTAAGGCCGTCGACTTTACACAAACTATTCCGCACTAATATTCTAACCTAAATAAAAAATACCATAACTGTGAAACTTAACGATTAATGGCGCGTTTAATGATTAAAAATGTTTCTCATTTAAAATGTAATTAATTAATTTTATCGATTTCATCGCATTATGGAAAAAGTATAGTAGAGTAGATACGATGCAACATTAGTTCCATGTGAACGACTCTTCGGCGACGACAATGGTCTCCATCTCAGAGAATGCGAAAAATACTTAGCCTAGGCCTACTCACTGTGTCTTACTGCGTTAATTTGTGATCATAGCTAACTAAATGGTACCAGTGATTGGTATATTCTAATCGAAAACATACACTAGCACGTAGCGACTTAGGCAGACTTTTCTAAACAGGGTCGATTTCGGACCGGCTCCATTAACGCAGTTGGGAGTAAGGGGGATCGCTGTAAGCCCAAGGTCTCTTGGATTCAGCTGATAAGGGGTATAGGTCGTGCGAATCTGTTGAACCCTTATTCACTACGAGCCCATGTATGATCAGCATTTTGTTTTTAATCAAAATTACTGACCAACACTCCGTCATTAAACAATGAAAAGTGAACGATCATTAAAATAATCGTTGACGTCAGCACCGAAACGTACGACTTTATTTACCTGCAGATGACGCTGTCGTAAAATCTGTTGACGCGTTGACGCACTTGTACGCTCGTGTAGTGAGTCTGCGAGTGAGTGTGTGATCAAATGATGTAACAACAGCGCACAGTGACTAGCTGCAGTAGCTGTAACTAGCTCGCAGCTGAACGCAGCGTCTCTCTGCGTTCTGTCAGCGGTCGTTTGTGTCATTGTACGCTAGCCGTGCGTCGTGTGACGTTATGATACCGTTAACGGATTCTCGGTGGCGTAACGGTTAGGATACTGAAAGTACGACTCCCGGTCGGGTCGCTACGATATGAACCATCTGCGTAGTCGGTATATAACCAACACCAATGTCAACTTGCATGTAGCCTTCTATATCTCCGGGGTGGGTAAATTGAGTTGAAGTTATTGGGTTAACCTGTTTAACCTGGGGTTAAGACGGGGCACATTCATCTGTGATGAGTGGCAGCTAACACTGTTTGATCCCATATGGCAGGTGACGCTTCGTAGCTTTGCGACAAGTTTTTAAGTGACCGTTGTAACTATCGCGCTTATAGCAGCACTCTGTCATACCGTCTGTTCGTCGTCTGTAACGTATGTCATTGTGTTGTGGCTAAACTGTCTAAAAAGCAAATAGGTTCCTTGTGCTGTGGTACTAATTATTGACACTTCCTATGACCCTTGCAATAAACGGTAACAAAACAATACGCCGAATACGCTATAAGCGCTATATTAGTTTGTCTCGTATCTATTGTATAATCTGGCTGTGTGTGTATTGTGTCCATCTGTCTCTCTCTCTCTCTCTCTCTCTCTCTCTCTCTCTCTCTCCCTCTTTCTGTTTCTTTATTTTTTTCGCTTTTTCTGTGTGTGTTTTCTACAGAAATACTTAGATGAATAAATGGTTTGATACAATACGATACGACACGATAAGAATTTGCACTTAAAAACTGACATACAAGCTGTCAGTTTATTAGGGATGAGCAACCGCGTGCAGTCCCACGAATGTCAAAGTACGTACGTCTCTGAAGTGACGTGACAAATTAGACACTTGGAAGTGTCGAGGGAGAGGGTACATGCTCCAGTGTTCCGTGGCTGGCGACACCAATAGCCCTACGTCACAGATGGTTGCACAGCGTACAGATTCTGCTCAGCGCAAGCTACCGCGAAGTACCGACCGATACAACGGCTAGAAGAGCATTTGACTGGATGCGCCTAAGGCGGCCTAATCTCTACAGAGACTCCGGCGTAGAGCCGCGAACCATCCCTTGATAGCGTCCGTCCGTCGCAGTCCGCTGCCGCCGGCGGACAGAAGTGTGATGAGAAAGAGAATTTGTTCAGACAATGCGAGCTGATGACGACAAATCACTCTGTGAGCTTACGTTCCACTTACTACGCTCTGTTGCGGATCTGTCACGGGGTTTTCGCAAGTCTCAAAAGTGCAATAAAGTAGAATAACACAAAACAACTGCAGACGGTCGTCGTCGTCGATTCTTTGTCGCCGCGTTGCAAACATGCAGAGAGGTTGCTTTTTGCACAGGACCGTCTGCATAATACTCCAGTACAACGAAATAAACCGTTTAATTGTAGTTTTATTCTATAATAAAACTGGAATCTGGTTGACGGCTAAAACAACGGAGATCAGCGCCGCCCTGTAAGCCTTGATGTTCGGAAAGGACTACATGCTTACGCACATTTGCGAACCACAACAAGTTTATAATCGCACAAACAGAAAGACGGCGACAAATCTGCAAAGTCTTGACAGGTCAAGCGGCTGTACAGCTATTTGTCCAGCATCAAGCAGTATTATATGCAGTCATCGAAACCAAAGTCTTTGTCTCGAGGCGCGTCTAAGACAAAAAATAAAGTCTTAATCTTAATTTCAAGAAAATATTATCATATTAATATGGTTATCATCAATTAAACTATCATCTAGTAGCATTTACTGCATACTTTGTCACATCTAATTAAAATATTTACTTTAACTATATATTTGCATGGTATGAAGTTCCAAATTCTATCGTGCCTTTAATGAACTGTTTCATCACGCCTCTAAGCTTAGAGATGAGTTAGTTGTGGTACACTTAGTAGATGCCAACTGTAAGCCCCACCTATTGTATGCCACTGAAGCATTAAATCCCAATGTCACACAACGGCGTAGTCTCGGTCATACATGGCAGTGCATGTGTAGTGTCTCATATCTTTGGTGTGTCAGGTGATAATGTTCAGTTTGTATGTAACATGACTGAATCTGTGCCTTTCTGCAACATGATGGTAGACAGAAACATGAAATTCTTGGGGAAGATACACAAATATCATTTGATGCTTGGTGTTTTAAACTATTTGTTCTGCAGTAGAAACAAGCACGAGTTGTTTCAGTTGCTTAGCACGGACGCACGGACGGACGCACGAACGCACGCACGGACACTCAGGTGATTTTATACTCTGTCCAATGCTATGCATTGCATTGGACAGACAATAACGGTGCGAGAACGGTGCGAGATAGAACTTAGATTACTATTAATCACTAACAAAAAGTCGTGGCTCTCGATTGCCATCAAATTCAATGACCTTGAATGACCTTAAACTCCAAAATAAGGGGTTTACGGATTTTTTGGCGATTTCGGGCTGCGAGACACATTTCAAGAGCGAATTGCACCGAAATCAATTGAGATAGACATGAAAAACTGCATATAAAACATTCAGCATTGAACGTAGATTTCGACGGTTCAAGTATCAATTTTCTAGGTTCAAGGAAACCTGCAGGCGAGGGCATCAAAGAGCTGTACCCTCGTAAAAGTCGTTATTTTACCATTCTTGGCCAGTCTTTCGTGAAAACGGTTGCAGATAAGCATAGGAATGTTGCCTATCACAACAAACAGTCGTATTATCATCGATGACGTTGAAAGACCCTGAATTTCCAAAATAAGGGGTTTTATTGATTTTTGCTATTTTTGGGTGCAGCGCACACTCCAAGAATGAACTGCGGCGAAATGGCTGGAGATGGACTGACAGTTTGCGAACAGGAACTGCTATCTATGCTTTCGGGCGTCTCGTGAGCATTAGATCAAATTTCTTGTTAGAGAAAGTCATGTTTACACTAGTGTCGACAAGTCTACAAAAATTCATGCTAGTGGAACGTGGGTGTTGCCGCGCATGACTTGAGGCATCAACGACAAGTCTTGATTGATCAAAATAGACTAACCACGCCTTCGGTTACACATGCAATTTCAGTTGCAACAGTAGTTGCGACAACAAGTCTTGAGTAATTTTTTTAGAATGAGGCAGAATAATCGCTGTTGCCGGTCCATGCAACTCCTCGTTTGTATTTGTCAGAAAACAGCAGCAATTTGCGGTTGCATGTCTTCGCTGTGGGTTCTACCCCTAAATCTCTCTTTCCCCTGGGGGCCTGGCCTAAGATTCCCATCTAACTCATGGTGTTATTGTACCCACCAAACAGCATGTAAATGCGTCGATAGGTTTAAGCACAGTGCACGAATGTGACAGAGGACAGACCACGCTACGAAGAAATACGTGGCTATAGACGAAATCGCGTATATCGAAATTGCGTCAACAGTTGTGGCAAGTTAGCAACAGTGTTGGAGCCACTGTTGAAGCCGATCGCCATTTTTTTCCTATTTAGAGCAAAATGACGAATAATCAATCAGCAAAATGATTCCTAAATCAAATCTACGTCAACGGTTTCAAATTTATTCAGATCAAAATCGCCGAGAAATTAATTCAGATCGATCAATCATTACGCAATAATAAAAGTACGCATAAGGTAGACAAAATACGATAAAATCAGTCGCTTAGTGACACGTGTACCGTTTCAATGCATTTGTTTTGACTGCAGTTATTGCTGCGCTAAGAACTGTCGGCAGGCTTGTGTTTTGGTATCTGTCTTTTTATTTGTTGGTACGTAAGTAAGTAAGTAGTAATTTAATGCATTATCAAATGTACATAATTATATATACGAAAATGACACAGAACTCCAAACAACTCACAATGTAACGTACGTGTCACTGAGACATGATTTATTGTATTACCTTGCATAAACTAAAGACACCACAAGTAATACAAAAACATTTTAGATTCTAAGACAGTGATAAATAGAAAAATAAGAAATGACAGCTCATAATCACCGCGGACCCAAAGGACACTTCCCGAAACCACCCAACTGCACACCCGAATACTGCGGTCGCTGAGAAGGCGTCAAGTAACAAGGAGGTTTAGAAATACACGCTGCAGCCGTAGCCAACAGCCACATCTTTGTAGCCTACCAGTCGCCATAGAGTCAGCCGCGACCTGGAGTCACAGCCGTCAAGCCGTCACTGAAGACGCCAGGGAGGCAGACAAGCTATTTATTCCAGCGTCTGACGTCAGCTGCTCCCCAACGGGGAAATGCCACAAATGCACGTCTTCTCCCACAGCGTTACTGCGGTCTTATGCCTATTAGTATTTTTGGCGTGCTGGCTTTTCGATGGTGGACTATAAAGATATAACTGGCATCGCGTGATAAAAGCAGTATTGTTCGGGTTACGGCGTATCCCGGTAACCTCATGAAAACGGACTCGAAATTATCGGAATTGAGGCAGACTCGAAACGGACGATATTTCTCCGCATCGCGCTCGCCTCGCGTTCTTTACTTTTGCGTCGCACTGCGCCGTTAACGTTAGACTAACACGATTATTGACGGCTCAAGCAACTGGGCCATACGTGATCGAGTTTTTGTCCGATTGTGTTATTGCGTCACCCCTTAGCTGGCGCGCTTCCACGAACGCCTTATATACGCGGGCCATTAAACGCGATTAACGATGAAAATTGGCTGCGGCTACGAGCATAAACTGGGCTAATGTCTTTACAGAACATGCTGTGTCAGTACGCAAAGTGGAATAAAGGCTGTGGGCAATCTGAGAACGTCATTGACAAAACTAATGAATTCCGTGCATCATTGCTGAAATCAGAATATAAGCTATAGTAGAGAAACAAAGCGCCAAACTCTTGTTCATGGTTATTTTCGCCAAATATCCAGTTGCTTCTATCCCTATACATGGTGGGCGCAGGAATTTTGTTAAGAGTATAGATTAAAACTTTTCCCTATATTTCACTGAATAATCTGCATCCTTAACAACGAGCCGAAAAAGGGAGGGTTAAGTCCAAAAGTGAGGGAAAACTTGAACCTGAAAGTGAGAAGACTTGCGCCCGATTTTGACTACAGATTTGCGGGGGATAGAAGCCACAGCAAATGTCGACCGATTTTCGAAATTCTTTTGCTATTAGAGGCTTAGAAAAATTTGCAATAAAATGGTTAGGCGGCAGCGTATTATGTCAGCACTGGGCTAACGTACTTTTCCAGTTTTAATTTTGTTTACTAATAAACAGCTCGTAGCTAGTTTCGTTAGTTGCTAAACTGAACTTTTATGGAAAATGATCGAATGCACGCGTCAGCTGCACGCAGCAAAGAATAATGACATCGAAACAAAACTTTGTTTTTTTTTCGCACAAGAACAACGTTCAGCCAATCGCTAATGGTGACAGACGGCGCGTCGAATGTGACCCACACACCAGCGCGATATTCGTCAATGCGTCGTAAAAATCGATGCAACCTAACTCAATTCTCTCAGCACAGTGTTACTGTCTGCCATATATCAGGTCCCCCTCTACGGCAGCTTGTGTTTTAGCAAGACATGATTCTGCATGGCACATATAGCTTTCTGACATGTTATATTTCACGCGGTAGTGTGGCAACGCAGCTAAGGTATGGTAGAATATTTACGAACATTTGCATTTCGAAATCTCTTCTGAGAATAATCAAAAGCGCCGCGGGTTAAAAAAAGTATGCGAGGCAGAAATTGCAGTTTTCCAGCACACACTACCAATTTCCGACAGAAAAAATTATGGTTGCTCAATGTAGATTTTGTAAATTTCTCTAGAATGGGAATTTTGCATTTTAGACGACAATTTTTGACAAAAAAATTTTGACAGTCATAAATTGCTGTCGTTTGAAAATTGGTCAATATTGTGGCAAAGATGTGGACAAAAATTTGATGTAGGCCTACGCTTGCTTTAATGACTCACGATGTACACGGTGTTTCATAAAAGGACCCCTTTTTCATAATTCATTCAAATGATGAACAATTTGCAAGAAATTTTTACCAGTTGTAGCTGAATAAATACTAATTCGAAATGTTTTAACAAAACATGGCAGTTGATTAAATGTTATTTGCTAGTCGTGATATAACGCTGACATTATAATGTGTCACGGGTACAAACAGGCTAATCCCAATTGGTGCTGCCAGTTGCCAGTCTGCATCAATAGTGAAAAATCTGGTTCGTTGGTGTCAAATATTTAAAGTTTTACAGTTGCAGCCACAAAAATGTGCAAAGCGATCGAATTTACGTGTCTTTGGGGATAGTTGGTCTTTCACATGTTCGAGCAACACAGTGCCTATCACAACGAGCTTGCAAGATGTTGAGTTTTTGGATCACAAGATGCCCGATTTCATGTCTCCATGTTGCTCAGTGCTGTCACGATAAGCATTTTTCATTAGCGAACCAGATTAAGTTCACCATCGAAGCAGGGTAGCAACTGACAGCACCAGTTGAGACTAGCAAGTTTGTATTTGTGACACATTATGACGTCAGCGTTACATCACTACTAGCAAAAATATTTAATGAACTGTTATATTTTGTTCAAATATTTCGAATTAGTATTTCTGCAGCTACAACTGATAAAAATTTACGTAAATTGCTTATAATTTGAGTAAATTATGAAAAAAACAAAAGGGGTCCTTTTTACGAAACACCGTGTAGTAATCGGGTCGGTAGGGATAAGATGTGAAAACTACAGCTGCAAAAATTAGGCTATCGATTAATCGAACAATTAAACCTTAGAAAATGCATAAATAAAAGCAATTCTAATTGCTTAAAATTTCATTAAAGTGCCGTCAATAAAATCTTTATAAAGTGAATGCAATTAAATTATGACAAGCATTAAAATCGTTTGAATAATTCGTTTTTTTAGAAAAGTCAATATTAGGCCTATAGTCTGTTTAAAATAGCTGCGTAAAGACGTTCACGAATTATTGTCTTAGCACATCTTTTATGCTATAACTCATTAACTAAAAAATCTGCTAAACAAAAAATACAAAAATGTTAGCTTTTATCGAAATTATTGATCAATTATGCGCCACTTATTGTAAAGTTAACTAATTAAACAAATGTAATAGTTGCTATAGTAAAAGCAGAATGTGGCCTGAGCATGCAGTTTGCTTAAATCAGAATAAATAGGCATAGTAGTTGAGCTCCGGCTTTTTATTGTTGTAGTTGAGCCTTTAACGTTCAATAAACTAGGCTAATTCGTTTGCTAGACTCGTACACAGGGATCTGATAGTAGCTTTGTTGTTTGCAGGTCACTGATTTAGATTACTTAATTTCACCTCGTTGTGGGCATTAATCGCTTGCTGTTTCATTCATGACCCGTTTCGGCGACTGCAGGAAGGATTAGTGCAACTTTTTTTCTCGCCTGCAACAGCACTGTTTTATGACGCTCAATCGCTCCCTCACTGCCGGAATGAAAATTACGTCGCCGCAACAATGCTAACATTTCATGCGGCGGCTGTCCATTTAGACAGCGGTGTTGAAAAACTTAGAGGAAGCAAAAAGCCGCACTTTTTCGACAGACACTCGCAACGTTCCGCGGTCATATGGGTGCTCAGAATTTTAATTTTAGCTGAAGATTTTCTCCGAAACGAACGAGGGATTTTTCTCCCCAAAGTATTATATTTTGGGAAGAAAGTTTTACGACAAGAATAAAGTTTTTCGCAGAGCTTCTGGAAAGTGCAATTGCCACCCTGTCTTCCATGCTACAACGCCACTGCGCTTAGCCATAGCCATGCACACACATGAATTTGATTGCCATTTCAAGCGAAAGTTCACTTTTACATTTCCGAGCGTTTGCAGTACGGTACATTTAGGTCACGCCGCGCTCACGCAAAATGCGATGGAGTTTTTACGCTCATTTTAAGTCACGTCATATTTTACCATGTATTTTACTATGATTGATATATCGCCTTTTGAAATAAAAATATTTCTGCCCCGTAAAAACATTACATCCATTTATGCTTTATTTGTATTCTTCCGCATTTCGTCTTCAGTTAAGAACCCGTATGGGACAACAGACATATTGGTGGACAAACGGACCGACAAAACGTGTAATACGGCGTGGCTCCGTGGCGACATGCAAGGTTAGGATGCTGAACTCTCGATCAATAGGTCGTGAGTTCGACTCCCGGTCGGGTCGTCAGTACTAGGATTGGAGACTGTCTGCGGACAGGTAAACCATTTCAGCCTTCTATCACTCCGAGGCTGAGATAAGCAAATCGACTAGGCCTGTACCTTCCTGCTTGGCTGGGATTAAAGTGGGGTGCCTTCACCTGTGTCAGGTAACAAAATTTGCTGTTTTTTTCGGAAATCATAATGCTTACATGTATGTACTGATATCTCCGTACGCAATGCAACGGACGTAGGCCTAACGGAAGTAACGCAACTGACGTACAGAATATTATATAGCTGATGCGACCACCGCTTCCAATCTTGCGTTTTAGCCGTTGCATCCACTGCGTTTGCTGCGTACTTTTTTGCGTTCGCTACGTACGTTGACATACTTTTATCTAGCTTTATCTAACAACACTTGCTCAGCGGCGTCGTGGTTTAAGAAAGTAAGGTTGCAGGAAGTTGCAACTTTCTGGCAAACAGCTGAGATTTTCGCTCAGGTAAAAAAATGGGTGATCAAAATGTCACAGGCATATTAACTTAAATTTATCTACACTGTGTCTCAAAAAACATCCCCGACATTTTCGACTGTAACATGAAAACCGATTAACAAATTTCAATAATTTTTGACACAAATATTTCTGACACAACTTGCCATCAAACGACCGTTTAGTTTTCCACCTCACCTAATGTATGCTTTTGCATTACCTAGGGAAAGCAGATCAAGCGAAAAATGAGTTAAAAGAAACAGAAAACCTGGAAAAAAACATCCCCAACATTATCGATCGTACCTTAAACAGAGATTAACGGATTATAATAATATTTAACAGAAATATTTCTGACACAACTTTCTATTAAATAAGTGTTTTAGTTTTCACCTCACCCAACGTCTGCTTTTGCACTACCTGGGGAAAGCAGACCAGGCATAATACGTGTTAAAATGAATGGAAAAACGTCAATAAATTCCATCTGTCCTAATTTATGCCCCAACAGCAGGTCTATTATAAGGTTTGACTGTCTTGCAGCAGTGTGTCTACCAGATGAAGCTTAGGAATGTTTGTAAAGTCAGAAGTAACTGGTAGAGCCTGTATTGGTATGTAGCAGAACATTATCGATACTGCTGTCAAGTGAATGGAGAAAGCGTCTTCTTGCCTATGTTCGCATATAGTGGGCCAGCACTTCAAGCAATTTTACTGTAGGCAGTTGAAAAATAGATAACTAAATGAAATGTCAGCCACAGTGTCAAAAATGTAAACAAAATTTGTTTTTACGCGTTATGTTAATTAAGCAATCATATAGCATTGGATAAAAAGTGATATTTCGCTGGTTGTGCTTTTCCCAGGTAGTGCAGAAACAAACTTTGGGTGAGGTAAGAAACTAAATAATCGTTTGATGGCAAGTTGTGTCAGGAATATTTCTACCAAAAATTATAAAAATCTGACAATGGTTTTCAAGTTACAGTCAAAAATGTCGGGGATGTTTTTTGAGACACAGTGTAAAACGAAAAATTTTTGGTTCCAAAATTTTGTACAGTGTATTTTAAAAAAACAATTATTGTTCGACAATTAAAAGTTAGCGGGGGTACAATAATTGAAGGACCATTTCCTTTGTCTTTTACCGCAACGCCATACACAGCACCAGTACAGAGCTGAGACACTTTTAAAAGTTTTATTCAATGGCATGCACTGCCTATTGTTCACGTAGCAACCTCGTTGCAACAGCTTGTTCCGTACAGACGCTTGGTATCAAGATAAAAAAAACCTCGCTCGACGAGCGCGTCGCTGTTCTGTTGAAAGTAATAACAAGACGACGTACTGTAGACGATCGTGGGACGATTCACGCAGTTTTTTGCCAGCTGTATTAGAACGATTCGTGCACCAGGCTCGGGGACGACATGGAGTGAATGCCAAAAGTGCTGTTTTACTGGTTAATTCTGCAGCCGGCAGGTGACTAAAAATGCAAGGTAAACTACAGCTAGGAAAACAGCGTTAGAACACATGACGCATAATGACAAGACTCAAGTATTATAGGCCTACAATAATATTATAATTCGCACAAGGCAGTATTAAATCGGTACATAAGTTAAATTGCACAAATCGTCTTACTACAGCATCAAAAAAGGTGCACGGAATGTCTCAATACCACCCAGTAGACAGTGACGCGCTGGTGCGAGGATTTACTCCGGCGTGTTAATGCGCGTTTAAATCACACAACACGCTGCTCAGCCAGGCACATAGACACACTAGGTGCACTGGCGTGGAAACCAACCGCGGATTAAGACTACCGGAACGTATCTAAAGAAAGTGGTTAACGGGTTCAAACACCCCCGAAATGCTGAGAATTGCCTCCTGGACAAATCAATAAAAACTGGCCATCTGCATTGCACATGAACGACTCAGAGATGTTGGCACGAGATGCGTTTTGAGGGCCGTAAATACGTCAGAATGTGCTAGCACCCTCTGGGCTTTGCCGCAGACCCTGATGCCGATTAAATTGAAAAAAATAAAGGCGCAAATCTGTTTAATTGCTGGAATTGCTTACAGCGCTTTCTTATAGCTCCCGGTCGAATTTCGGAAAAAACACAAGTGAAGTAGAGTGGAAAGATAGATACATTGAGAAAAAGAGCTAATGAAAAAAGAAAGAAAGAAACGAAAGAAAAGGGAAAATATAACTTGCTAGGAAAAAAAAAGAAATGGAGAAAAAGATAAAATAGGGCACAATAATAAAACGTGTGTAAAACGTTTTGCTTTTTGCGTGCACGATTTTTCGCACATGAGAGGTCAGTCAGGGGAAAACATAAAAACCATCAAAACTCTTGACGGTTAAGACTTCGCCGGAGACTTCACTAGGGGACCTTGTAGACGCTGCACAGTCTACCTAGCTCTTGGAGAGAAGCTCGCTGTCCTCTCCCAAACCTCACCCCCTCATTCTGCATTTTCTGGTTTTGAGAGCCTAATGCTACGGCCTTTTGGGGCTCACAACGGAGAGCCCCTAACTATCTGTTGAAGCAGGGTCGCCCATAACTGGCTGGACAGTGGGCAGTACTTGATGCTTGCGCTGCCCCTTGCGAGCAAGGACCTCTGACACGTCGACATATCTGTCTTAGACGCATGCCTCAGAGCCCCGCAATCTCCGCCGCCAAAGCAGCCTAAAAACGCTTTACCCTAGGGCTGTGTCCAGTATTCGAACACTTGAGGTGCTCGAATCATATCCTTGCACGAATCCAAAATTATTAGACTCGAGATGTATTTCTGACTCCAGTACTCGCACGCAATATTTAGCCTATTTTTAAATAATATTAAACACAGTATAAATTCGAATGTGACATAACGGATAGGCCAAATGCGTATATAACAAAAATCAGAGCTGTCGCTAAGATGACCGACCTTTCTCTCTGGCAACATGCAGTTTTTTTGCAAGAGGCGGTCGAAACCCTGTTTTAGAAGAATAAGGTGTCCGTATGAAATCAACCATTGTACAGTCGGCCTGGACGTTCGGAAGCTTCTACAAGATGTCAACAGTGACAGTTTATCGGTAAGACGTAGGCCCTACCGTTTAGTCACATATTAACACAATACGTGGATTACAGACAGACAGACGACAGGTAACAGACGGATGTACACAACACTGTACCACAAGCGCGACCGTGTTAGTAGTGAGCTGATAAATACACCGTGGGCCATAAAAACGTGCCACTTTACTTTTGTCCATATCTTCGCCAATTATACTGACCAATTTTCAAAATTTTTACTGGCACATTCTGCTGACACTCTGCAAACAATTTGCAATAATGCGATTACTATATATCTCACCAAACGGTAAATGCGTTTCTACACTACCTTGTGAAATATAAATGTAAGCAAAAACTAGCGATAATAACAAAAATTTACGTAAATGAAAAAACACTTCAGACCAAGAATGCGATAAATGATTTGTATGACACTAGACTGTGTCTGACCCACACAGTTTAGTGTCATGCAGTGTTGGTCAGAAGTGTTTTTTTAATTTTACCAAAATGTTTGTTTTTTTATTATCGCTATGTATGCGTATTTCATTGATTTTACAAGGTACCGTAAATACGCATTTAACGTGTGGTTAGAAATGTAATAATCATGTTATTGCAAATTGTCTGCAGTGTGCCAGTGAAAAAATTTTGACAATCGGTCAATAATTGGCGACGATATGGACAGAAGTAAAGTGGCACGCTTTTGGCTCACCATGTATATTAAATTTCCAAGAAGCGACTGAAACACTGTCAAAGTTACTAAGTTTCTGCTCTCTGACTGTGTGCTTGAATTTAAGGATATATTCTAGAAGTGTTCGAAATTACATAGTCACTTTTTGCAATAATCAACACAATTTGCAAATTTAAGGTCAAATACAGTTGGCAAAATGCATAGGCCTACTGTACTACTAAAAATCTCGCTACGTAGTATGACAGCAACGCAGTAATAGACAAGAAGAAAAAGTTATGAATAACACTAGTTACCGATATCCGTTGACTGATACCAGAAACTGATCAGCGTGTCATACTTTCCGATACCAGACTTCACACGGCGTTGGACTGACGCCAGAAAACTGTCCAGTGTGTCATCACTGTAACTAGTTTTTAAATATCAACAGCAACTTTATGCTGATTTCTTGCGACAAACACAGCACAACGAGTTTTCCAACAAAGTTGGCTTAGACTTAGATTTAAATTTAGTCCTACGTTGGACAATCTTTTACCAGTTGGAAAGCCAAAAAAGATTGAAAGTGTATAGCAATATAAGTTGTTACTTATTTATTTATTAAACGAATAAACCGACTCACGTAGGCTACTCGCTAAGCTACTCGTCGTGTACTCGAGTAACTATTCGAGTAATAAATTACTCGGATGGCCCAGCTCTAGTTTAATGCTACGTGTGTGGCTTTATGTACGGCCTGTAGCCAGTGTGAAGCTTTTTTTCAGCGTAGCACCATAATTATCTCGCCATCAGCTCATCAGGCTGCATCTACGTGTGCCACACTAAACTGTAATAGCCAGAGTCCTGCGTGATGTAATACAATGGCATAATGCATAGCGTGTGGCTTGGGGCTATTACTTCACCGGTTTTGGTTTTTTAGAAACGATTCTTTATTATCCCTTGCGACTTGCAGAAAGCTAAGAATAAAACGTGACAAATCTCTCTTGACAGAGGCCTAATAATGCGCTCCATACCCAGTGCTTTCTTGTACAGTTTCAGCGCACACAACGCAATGAACGCAGAGCAAGACAGGAAAGCCCAGTTGTCGCTGGGGAAGATGCGCTACAGTCTATACAGTTCTTGTTGCAGTACTGACCTTCAAGGTCATCCATGGTCCATGATTTTCATGCCATTTGAAAGCCAAGATACCATTTTTATTAGTGATTAATAATAACTTAAGGTCCTTGGCCTTATCTTTCACCGTTTTTGAGATATGGCCAGTTTTCCGCTAAAAACGGACATTTTTGCCCTCGTTCATTCAACCCCAAATTTGAAAACGTTTCCCTCGCACTAGATCGTTGAAATTATGCATGCCTAGTTGAAGACACGTGGCTAATTACCGAGTAATAATTTTTTGTGACTTTTCGTTTAGCCACAATACATCCGTTACAGACAACGGACAGACGACACATCGTGCCATAAACGACTTGCAGCATAGGCCTAGTTGTAGTCGGTCAGAAGTAGGTAGACACTGCTTCTGTCCTTGCGTGCTGGCCGTTGTTTTTTTGCGTAGCTTGCACCAGCTGCGTCCGTTGCGTGCGTTGCATTGGATGAAAACTAGGCTGTTATGCTTGTTTCACCTTATCGCGAAATGCGTGAATTCGATTGGTCGAAACCGTGTCACTTAACCTCGATCTGCTTTTATGCGCGACAGGATGCTTCTGCTGCAGCGCACACTTCAAGAGTTAAATGTGAAGAGATGGCTGGAAATAGACCAGGACAACCAGCGAACAGGAACTATTATAGGCTGTCGCGCGTCTCGTGAGCATTAGCTCAAATTACTTGTTACTAATAGGGACACAAGGTAATATTTTACAGCTTTAAACAATATTGCAACATAGTCTGACTTCGACTATTTAGATCTGAAAAAAAACTGTAACTTTGGGAGATGCTGCGTATATCAACAAGGCTACGCTAAATGGTAAGCAATCCAATGCACTCATCCGCAATATTCTTCGATGCCAGAGTTAAACAGGAAGTGGATTGGACGACCAAACAGCCATTGAAATTGTCCAGTAGGCCTATGCCGGTCGGTCGGTCGTCAAAATACAAATAACTACTGCAGACGTTGAAGTCATTATTCCAAATCGTTTCTCCGCAGTTGGAAATATTGCCCGAGGTTAATGGCCGATGGCAATATTTCCTAACTGAGAGAAAGGCATTTCCAATAGACCTAATGACCGACGACGTCAGTAGCTGTTTTTTGCTAGTTATATACCTATCAAAAGACACAGGCGCATATACTTAATCGTATTCTTTAAACTCCGTTTATTTCATGGTCGTCTGCCGAATAAAATGTCTGTCTATTCGAATTAGTAACGTGGCACGTGAGCAATAAATTACATTCCAATGGCGTCGTGAAAGGAGGCAATTCTCCCTGCTCCCCTAAATTTTAGCCTATCGGAAAATGTGCTTCTAAAACATATATGGTGCGCAAAATTCCGATTTTGAAACAAATTTTGAAGCAAGCTTAGAATTTCGAGCACTCATAATCTCAACTGTCGGAAATTCGCAGCTGCCTGTCGTAAAATTGCAACTTCCTGCCTCAGCAACTTTTATAACCGACGACGCGGCTGCTAATATGCCGCAACTTGTGAGTAAACGCGTAGATTATGTTCCGCTCGGTAAATCAGCTTTTCAGTCTGCGTTGTTTTATGCCGGTTTTATCTCACCCCGTAAACAACAGCAGAAACGGTGAGCTAAGCCTGCTGTAAGGTGTATAATAATAAGTTATAGTAGAATGTAGGCCGTCGACACGTGTGTCGAGTGAACGAAGAAGGTGCCGTGCGTTCGTCTCCTTCTAGACTAAAAGGCTCGGAAATCAACTATTTTTGCACAGGTTTTAATGACAGGTGTTGTAGATTACGATTATGAAAGCTCTTTGGACCGCGCGCGATGATGCCATCAGCGTTAATTCTAATTTTGTCTGCGATATTAGGTAAATGAAACACAGATTTAGGTCCCTCTACGGCAGAACTCCTCACCCCCACCCCAGCGCCATCCCATTCCATTTCACCCCCACTTTTAGCGTTTTATGAGTTATCGTTGTAGCCTAACAAAAACAGCGAAACTAACAAAAAAATCTTCGCGACGTTGCTGCAAACAACACTGCCGTCGCTTTCGCGGGCAGTGATGAAACATTATGCAAACGTTTCTTGTACCGTGGCCTATATCTGTCCACATACACCACTGCGGAAGAGCAGGTGTATTCTTGTGGCGGTTCTATCGATAGATCACTGGTAGCGCTGCAAGACCGTTGGTCCGTTTTACTGCTTGTTCCGTGTTTTGAGTGACCATAAAGCGGAAATGGAAGACAAGGTAACTGACTGCGTTCGCTGGACATTCAAAGACTAGTAACAGCGGTGACGTCACTGCTCCATAGAGTACATCAATGTCAACAGCTGCTGTAGCAACCAACCAGTGGCGTCGTCCCCGTAACGTATCGTAATTACGGGGACAGGAAACAGGCATGAGTTGGAGGCCGGCATTTTCAAGGTCAAGACCAAGGCAAGTGGTCTTCGAAGCCAAGGTCATGGCCAAGGCTACAATTTGTTTGTCTTCGAGTTATCTTCGAAATCGAGGACATCATCGAGCACCCCATCCCTGGCAGGAAGTTGTTATTTGCCGACAACTAATAGCAAATTTCCGATGGAGGGAACGATGGCTGCTCCAAATTTTAATGTTATTCTTAAACTCCTCCCCCATCAAACGGAAAATGATCGACCACAACACTTGTATTTTTGTGAGAAAACTTTCTCCGACATGCTAACATTTAGGGGTAAATTATCCTCCCTGTTCCTTCCCCTGGTAGGCTGCTACGACAAGACCACAATTCTGTGGCTTGATTGACAATAAAACGAAGATAGAAGACATGGTGGCTGACTGGACAAGCGATTCAGCAGCGGTGACGTCATTGCTCTACATCAATGTCAGCAACAGCAGCAGCAGCAGCGGCTGCAGCAGCAATGGTAGTCATTGGTTGTCAGTGGGTTGCCGCCTGCTGACTCGGATCACAGATGTAACTAATACACGATAAAGTGTTTTTTTAAGTTTAACAACGCGCTTTATGAAAAAAAATATAAGAAGCAGACCGTACTAGTACTGCCGGTGTTTGCCTGTCTTTGCATTTTTGACGCGCTACAGCTATGCCAGCTGTATGCGTCTTTGGCACGGTCGCCGTTCGTCGTCGTCCGTCGTCTTTCTGGCTATAACGGATGTATTGTGGCTAAGCGGTGCGAGAGAAGGTCTAAATTGCTATTGATCATTAATGCCGTGTTAACACAAGGCGATCGTGGCGGCGATCGTCGCCGCGACTATCGCCGAGATCAGTTGTCTGTAGTGAATACACGAGGCGACTCTCGCGGCGACGATCGCCGCAATCGAACAAGCGATCGTTCAAGCAACCCGTTTGCAGATCGTCGCCGCTATGCAGATTATATCAATCAAAAATAAGCTTGATTTCTGGGGCCTAAAGGGCCATAATAATGTACGTTTTATTGCGTATGGCAACCAGTGGCTGGATTGGAATAAAAAGGAAAATTACCAAGTCGCGGGAGCTTCAAAACAGTACAACTTTCAAGCTAAAACTCACAGTACCGGATATAGGCCTATTTCCACTAATTAAACAAATTAGCATTGACATTATCATCGTCGGACTCCATTTCTAACGTAAACAGTGTGACGTCAACAATAGCCTAATAACACAGTACATATATCCCCGCCAAACGTTGCGCTGTGACTGGTGCTCATTTGCATAATCGCGACGACCGATCGTCTGTAGTGAATACACGAGGAGACGGTCGCGGCGATCGTCGCAACGATCGTCGCCAGAAAGAAAAAAAAGTCGCATATTGGTTTTCAAATGACATCAAAATAATTGACCTTTGATGACTTTGAAGGGTCATATAGAACTATGGTATGCCAATCAAGCGGTATTGTGACTAAATGGTTAGTCGTAGGAAGTAAGCGACGGTACCATCGGATAGGACGCTGGCAACTTTCTATAGGCTGTCATTAGTAACCATGTCTTCATCTGCAGCGGGTTGGCCGCAATTTTCAGTGGAAAGTTTCAAGCTATAAGTGGCTGTATCTCGGAAACGGTGAGAGATAGGATCAAGGTTACTATTGGTCGTTTGTTAGTGTAGCAGCCGAAAGGCTGGATTGCGACAATACAATGCAGTAGGGACAATGCAAATCACGCAAAATGTCACATAAAATGTCAGACAAAAATACAAATAAAATATAGTTAACGATGGTAAAATAAAACAAAAACCTTTATTAGTTACTAATAGGAAGTGGCATAAGCCTTTTCAAATAAGATATAAATTATCAATCTTGGATGACCTTGAAAGTCAGCACTGCAACAGGAACTGTATAGGCTCTAGCGCGTGTCTCCTAGCGACAGCTGGGCTTTCGTGTATATTTTTTATTGAGTAGGCCTATCGGAATCGCAGTTTTACTTTCGGTTAAATTGGTATCTGTAAATAAACTGTTTTCACGAACGTGGATGATGGATGCAGGCGGACAATGTGCATTGCACTTACAGCTTATAGAAACTTATCAATGCCTTATCCAACGGGACTCTATCGCCGACAGCCTAGAATGTACCGTTTAGCCACAATACAAAACGTTACAAACAACAGACAGACGACAGACGGACGACACAGCGAATCATAAGCGCGGCGACTGTCGGCTAAAAACGGACTGCAGCGGATCACAGTATTTTGGCTGTTGCACGACTGACGAGTGACGACAGTCCCTAGTAGGCCGCAATACGGGACATGACTTGCGTCTGTCCTCCGTCCGTCTGCCTGTCTGTCTTTTTGTCCCGTTTGTGAACGAAAAGGCAAGGAAAGAATAAATAGGCCCTTTTTGAAAAGCAGCGTTGGGACTGATTTTGTTCTAATTTGTTTCTGGAAAAAGTAGACTTTTACTAAATTTCAAAAAAAGTAAGCGCTGTGTAGACGGATACTGTGTTCATTGAGGGCAGTGGGTGTCCGAACACATATCTTCGCTGCTGGTTTATAGTCGCAACACGTACCTCAAACATCGATAAAACGTTACGTGCCAGCCGGCGCATCCGTCTAGGTTCTAACACTACTCCGTGTTCCAAACAGCAATCAAAGAGCGATCCTTCCGCCAGATAGTGCAAGCGACGCGTTAAAGTTACGGTTATTGATGACCCGTGACCGACCAAGGAACCTTTTATCTGCGATTTATCTGCACCGGCCCGTAAACGTCAGTCATGTGAATGACGTAGGTGTACGACAAAAAACCCTCTACGAGTCAACGTGAAATTAAACACTTCAGATCAGTATTAGCAACTTTTGTTAGCCCGCTTTCGCCACAAATTATGCTCTTGATACGGCGTATTAGTTGAAACTTTTTATGTTAGCGTATTTTGCTAAAACCTTTGTTTTGTTAGGCCTATCTTCCCGGGTGTCAAAGAGCCAGCAACTGACAGCACGTCGCAAATTTAGCACGTCACATCAGCAGAGATCAAAGGAAAGAACCAGTTAGCTTATCAGTAATCAACAGCTGCATTGCAAATCAGGTGGATCGCTGGAACATATTCTCGATTCAACTCAACACGTTGGCCAGGCTCACATTTGTGTCAAGTCTGATCATTCAGCAGTAACACATTACGACATAATTTTACCAGAGTCTCCTTTCAAAAAATGCAAGTTAGTACTGGTATTTACAAGCAAATTTAGTGGCCGGAATACAGCAAAAATTGTTCACAAGAATTCAACACGCAGTGAGGTATGGCCAAGAAAAAGGGGTTTTGTCGACGGGGGCTATACCAGCGCGCGCAGTGGTGATATAGTCCGCCTATATACGGAAGCAGGTTAAAATCAAAGGCGTCGGTCGCGATTATAGAGCTGGTGTTGGCCGCTAAAACGCCGCCGCGAACACTGAACAAAAGTGCACGCACCGAGGTAACAAGTAAACACGGTAATTCTGATTTTAGTGCCCGCGGTTCCTTGAAGACCGAAGATAAATCACATTGGGAAAGTCGAAGGCTCTAAAGCATGGTTTCCAACTGACGCAACGTACGAAATTACGCAAGGCCATTGCGTGCTTTTTGACGCGCCACAGCTATGTTCCTTGGCACGGTTGTCGTCTGTCCGTCTATCGTCTGTAACGGATGTATTGTAGCTAAACGGTGCAAGATAGGGTTTAGGTTGCTACTGGTCACCAATAGGAAATTGCATATTGGCTTTCAAATTACATGAAATTCATTGACCTTGGATGATCTTTAAGGGTCATAGCGCACTATGGTATGCCAATTGTGCGGTAGTGTTTGGGATAGGGGGTCTGCGATGGTACCGTCGGATAGGGCGCTAACAACTGTCAATAGTAACCAAATTTTCATCTGCAGCGGTTTGGCCGCAAGCTTTAATGGAAAGTTTCAAGCGGTTGTATCTCGGAAACAGTGGCCAAGGTTGCTGTTAATCACAAATAGGAAATCGTATGCGCCCTTTTAGATTACATGAAAAGTACTGACCTTGGATTACCTTGAAGGTCAGTACCGCAACAAGAACTGCATAGGCTGTAGCGGGTCTTCCTTAGCTACAGCTGGGTTTTCTTGATACAAGTGACGCAAGCGCGACGCAACAAACGCAACGGACGCAGCTCACACAAGTAAAGCAAGAGACAAAACGCATAGATAGAGGTTGCCTCTATTTCTGTGCTGCGTTGTTTGCGTTGTCCGGTACGATGCGTTTTTTTCCCTTTCGTTGCATTGCGTACGTTGCATGCGCGTTACGTTGGGTGGAAACTAGGCGTAACTTTTTTCAGCGCAGTCAGTGACTGAGTAGTTTCTTAACAGCACATTTGCACATAAAAAACCATTTTCGTGTCTTAACAACGTTAACAGTAACTGATTGGCCTACAAACATTAACTGAAAGAACACAAAAGCTATGATAATCATAAAACAAACCGAAAATAAAGAATTGACGCAAAATTAAAGTAATTAAGTATAGGCTTAGACTACGCTAAAACGACGATTAAAGAAATTACACTTGAGAATTACACTTGACTACAATAAATCCGAGTTTTTTTAGTAAAATCAGCAATTATGCGACTGTCAGCACTTTGAAATAATATATCTTTCAGAGAGGTTGGGCCTACCACAAGCTATTTTTCACGAATGTTGTCCGAATTCGGACATATCGCATCACCGTGGGTGGAAGTGCGCATTGTCCATGCGTAGGCGTAGGCCTAATATGAGTAGGTCGGTCTTCGCCTAATGCATAGAAATGCACACAGGAACAGGTTTCTAATCTAGCTGGTGTCTATCTCAGAGCTACGGAGAGTCACCTGCCATATGAGATTACGCAGTGTCACCTGTCTGCCACCAGACACAGGTAAATGTGACACACCTTAATCCCAGCCAGGTGGTCGATTTACCTGCCCCGAAAAAAAATAAAAGGCTGAGTTGTCCTGAATGGTTTGTCACTCGTACCGGGTACTGTCTATTTCTAGTACTGGGTCTGCAGTGGTACAACGAGACAACGGGTCGATAATTTTTCGAGGGCTTTCAAGCGTGATCAAACGCCAGTGTTAGCTTACACCATCGACACTGTCGACGACCGTAAAATAGGTGTATGTAAACGTAAACTACTATTTGGAATGCATCAGTTCGTTCAAAAATCACTCCTCTCACTCCAGTCAAAGGTTTAACTATAAATTACAGTCAAAGAACAGCGACAAGCCCAAAGTTTGCCGTCCATTGATGACGTCATGGCTAAGACGATCATGACGTAGTATAAGTTAAGTATCATACCGTTATCATTTAGCTTTTTGCATGACTGTTGCATTTTCTTCGACGTAATTATTGCACTTGTTACTTAGACCTATTTACCGTTTCATTGCTACATGTATCGCACACGTCCAGCTTTCTGAAGGAAAATTAAGATATACTGCATTTTAATATGGTCACTTTTGTTTGAACAAAGCACGTAAGTCTTGATCGTGTTTAGAGTTTTACACCTCGATGTTCTGTTGACTATAATAGACTATATGCTATAGTGCATTCGTGTTATTAGATGGACGTTAAAGCGATTGCGTTGTTAAATCTCCAATATCGTGTTTCCAACTTCTGCGTACAAGAATTTTGTTTCAGTTATCGACTCATAGGACGAAAGAGTATGCAAAAAGTAATTTAGAACGCAATGATCCAAGAACCAGTTACTAACTTTTGGCCGCATTGTGAACGCCTTACACGCTGCGTCGGGAAAAAAGTAACCCCCGTTATTAAACCTTGGCGCCGACGAATTTCGTCAACTTACTGCGTCGAACTTTCATGGAGTCAAAATCGTCCACTGACCAGTGGCGCCGCCGTCGATTTTTTTTACCGCACTGCCGCCGCCGCCGCCACAATAACTGATTTGGAAATGCTTATTTGTGCGAATATTTTAAAGATTTTTTTAAGTCTAAAAGTGACAGAAAAAAAACTGTATGTAATTTGAGTAATGTGACTTCAAGCACCGCGAAGACACACTAAGAAGCATACCGCTCCCTTTTCCGAGAAGCTTACAAGGTCGGAGGTTTGAAGTATTACTCTCGGTCCTAGAGATTTTTGAAATCAGCCGCCTTGCAATCGCCGTCGAAAAATTGCGACGCGTCGACAAGTCACTGGAATAATTTTGACGTCTGCTGATGCTTCAAGCCGTCAGCGTCGAGGTCTACATCTGTACATTTTCGTAACTCCGACGAACCACATCAAATCTTAACGTAACTCTACATCAACAATGCGACACCCAATTGCATGTTTTCGATTTTTGACCTCGAGGAATATCCTTGAATTCGTGGACAACTTTCGAATACCTTGTCCTTGGTGTTGTGTCACAGATGGCTGTTGAGTCGAATACAAACAAGAAGAATGCCAACAATAACAACGACGCCTTCGGAGGCTCCGGTTATTACGGGCCTCACGATCAAGACATCCAGCTGATGTCGTTTGATGCCCCAGAGTACGTTTACTACGGGCCCGCGGCCGGGGACTCCAGAATACCCGCAAACCTTTACCACGAACAGCAGAGACACGGCCGAAGAAGACCAGTGGACGAAAGGTAAATTCTTTTTTTCTCTTTTTCTTGTCCCTTGCTTAACAACCGTTGGGGCCAAATACAATTTTTTTTCCATGTCTTTCGATCTTGCGACAGTCTCACACACAGGGTCAACTCGGTCCACTCAGTGATGTTGTCTGTTCATTCCTTTGGAGGTTTTCCTCTTTGCCGTACATTACCAACTGAGCCTAGCAACACTTTCAAATTAGGTTATTAATTTAATCACCAAAATTACCGTCGTTAAAATGTGTTCAGAGCGACCGAAAAGCAATAAACTGAGCTAAACTGAAATAAACTAACCAAGTTTAGTTTTTTTTCGTTTCGTACCATTTTATTTCTGTTGCTTTGAACACGCCTTTAGTTTTAAAGCTGCTAAAAACTAGCGTTTAACAGAGCTGTATTTGCGAATTTTTACTGTGAGGGTCAGAATTTTGAGTTCGCTTGGATTTTGATTTTACTGTTGTATTTGCTGATTTAGGCTACTAATTAACTTATTATTGAATTCACCGATTTATTGATTTATAGATTCCGTTGTTAATCAGTTAGTGTATTAATTTCTTAATATACTGGTTAATTGATTAATTTAATTATTGATCGATTGATTGAATGAATGGCAGACGAAGGCACGGGTCTAGGAGATGGCGATCCGGCGGCAGACGTGACCGACAGCCGAGGAACTCAGGTCGACACGCCCCGGACAGACGATCAGCCGCTGCCGCCGATTGGGACGAACGATTTCTTCAACCGGTGACGCCAACTGCTGATGTTACTGAAAACTGATTATAGACTGAATCTCTCTGAAAAGTGGCAATCGGGAAACTTAACTCAGTAGCCTATCACTTTCCAGAGACAGAAAAACAAAACATCCTATCTGCCGTTGATAGCTGTTGTAGCCTATTTCTTAAAAGTAGAAAAACCTTCCACACAATGCATCTGTTTTTAGTGCTGTGTTAGAGGTTGTAAATAAATTACGTACGTATTTCTTTGCAATGTTGTAATGTTTGCTAATAAGACAGATATCTAACATATTGTATTTTAAGAACTTTGCAGTTTATTTTTTTGGCAGGAAAAGTATACACATACGATGTTTTGTCTTTGTTACGAAGCACTGTAACTGAGCAACTGAGTTAAGTTATTTGCAGCGGCGTCGTGGGTTAAAAAGTAGGAGAGGCAAATATTTCCAATTTTCCTACAAATAAAATCGTGGGTGATTATAATTTCAGATATGCCGTTATTTCAAAAAAAGTCTTTAGTCTCATATTTTGAATTTTTTGACGCAAATTTGCCGACAACGAAAAAAATTTCAACAATTTTTCGATAGCCCAAATTTACGGTAGGCAATTGCCGATTTTCATTAGTCCGCCCGAAAACGATAGTTTTCGGAAGGACTTATGTTTTACGCATGATGTTTTTTCTTTCCTCGCGAGATCTCCGAGATGCGTGGGCCGACCGGCGCGAAATTTTGCACGATGGTCAGTACTAGGCCGAATT
>Ga0209367_1000267_pt1 | contig 45680 bp, 19 predicted proteins | sample WorMetLIZISLAND2_FD_187412 | JGI IMG/M metagenome (GOLD analysis project Ga0209367, IMG submission 187412) | Marine gutless worms symbiont microbial communities from Max Planck institute for Marine Microbiology, Germany - Olavius geniculatus... ... | reverse complement strand
AAGCTAAGGAGCGTCACCTGCCGTATGGGATCACACAGTGTTACCTGCCACCCGACAGAGGTGAACGCGCCCCGCCTTAACCCCAGCCAGATAGGCCGGTACTCGACTTACCTACCCCGGAGGGATGGAAGGCTGAGTTGACCTAGGCGGCTGGTTACATACCGAAATGGTTCACCTGCCCACAGGCAGTCACCCATCGCAGTACTAACCGGGCCTGGCGTACAGTAACTTCGTTGATCGAATAAAACGCGTTACCGCTAAGCCACGCCACCAACCCGATAGTCATTCATTGCGTGAACTGTCAATTCGGTAGCGCTAACGTCATACGCGATTTGGCTAGAGGCAACTTGCTTTCAAGGTAGGCTTAGGCCTGCTTCATTTTTGACAGTTTCATTTGCGACTTTGCCGTGTGCCAGTGCAAATAAAAATGTTATCGTCGTGCTAAAGCCAGAGTTGACCAACTATCAGCATTAGACATCGCACGTACGACAGTGTCAGGAAGCAGAAAATTTACACGAATGCCGTCTAACGATTTAAATGAAACTGTATAGTATGGTAGAGTGTAAACATGCTGCATCAAACGAAGAGCAACGAGTATAGATTTTTTTTATCTGCATTGCATTGGACAGAGTACAAAAATCACCTAAGCGTCCATCCGCGCGTGTGTCCGTGCGTCCGTCCAACTTTTAAACGCCATATCTCCATAACGGTGCAAATAAATTGTTTTCGGCGATTTTTGTAGATTTTGGCTTGTGTAGCGCATGGTCACAATGGAACATTTTTACGCGCGCCTTAGCCATCGTCTGGGCGTCCGTCCGTCCGTCCGTCACACTGCGGTATTGTGTCAAAACGACGCAAGCCAGGATCACAAAATCTTTACATTGTGTTGCCGCAAAGACTATAGTTTATCGTGGCAGAATTTTATGGGTCAGGGGGTTCCTTTCGAACAGAAGCGTGAAAGAAAGATACCGCTTAAAATTTGCTTATTTTACCGATGTTGGCTCGTATAGCGTGTAAACGGTTACAGATAGGCACAAACATGCTGCTCATTATAACAAGCACTGGTGACGAGCTTTATAAGAATGTCAACATCGATGACCTTGAATGACTTTGAACCTCTAAAATAAGCTGTTTTAGTGATTTTTTTTCGCGATTTCAGGCTGTGACACACATTTTAAAAGTGAATTGCGCCGAAATGGCTGGAGATAGACCAAGACAATCTGCGTACGAAATGTTCAGCATTAAGCGTAGATTTTACTTCTGCAAGTTCCGAGTTCCGACCCTAGGTTTACGGGGGGGGGGCGGCGCACGCGAGCGTCAAAGAAGGGTACTTCTAAAAGTGGTTATTTTACCGCCATTGGCTTGTGTAGCGTGAAAACGCTTGCAGATAGACGCAGACATGCTGCTTATCATAACGAGCACTAGTGACACGTTTTTAATATGTCAACGTCAATGACCTTGAATGACATTGAACTCCCAAAATAGGGGGTTTAGAGTTTTTTTGCGATTTTTCGGCTGCGAGGCACACAAAGAGTATTGCGCAGAAATGGCTGGCAATAGACAAGGACAACCTGCAAACAGTAACTGCCAAGGCTTTCGCGCGTCTCATGAGCTTTGCTCAAATTACTTGTTAGTAAAGCGCTGGTGACGAATCAAATGGTCACGTGACTGACAACGTTAATTATTTAGTTATAATAATAGCGAAGTATGACAATAACATTGCTGCTGTACAATTTAAAATTAAACATTTTGATTTTTTTCTGTTAGTCCAAACAGCTCACTGATTACATGCATACGGACATATACTGTAAACTATCAAAATGTATTGGACAGACTCTTATCTTGTTTGCAACAATATTCAGCATACATAGTTGTATGAAAATATGCCACAAAACAGCCTTTTTAACCGACTACTTATACTATTCGTAACAGTTCTAGTCGTAAGTAAACTTTTATTTTTTGCACTTTGGTACACAAGAGCACTATTAGCGTACGTCGGTACCACGATGACGCAAACTTCGACGCAGCTGTCAACAACTACGAAGTAGACTCTACATCGTTTAGTCACAGACTGCTTAGTGACGTAACAGGGTCGCTGTCGTAACTGTGCTGCTAAATAACAGCTGCAGGTCGTTTGCTGCTGTTCAGTCCTCTTGTGCAGACCACTTCAGATCATTCTGTTATCCGCAGAATGACCAACGCTCGTATAATGCGGTGGCGAGCGCCGCGCAAAACTCAACGTACCAGGTACACCACACTCGGTCGCTAATTCTTCGCACTTCTAGAGCTCTGACTGCTGATCGACTGCCGTCGCGTACTCGCCGATCGCCGTCTGGTGCTGAAAATGCGTGACTAATAAACTTAATACGTTTTGTTGCCTGTAAAACAAAAGTCAGCACGTTGTTACGTGTCTTCCTGTGCTTTATACAAGTGAGCAATTATTAGTTCAACTCCCGACGTCTGATCTTTCAAAATGTCTAATCTACTTCTGCAGAAAATAATCACAACGTAGCTTATCTTCATATTTGCGCCGATTCTCAGTTTGTGACTCAGTACAAAATTTGCAATAAGGATAAAGTTCACTACAGATTTCACCACACTCAATTGAAGGGGTCGCTACACTGCTTTGTGAAATACCAATAATAATTGCTCCAAATTGCACTCAAAGCAAACCAAGCGTACTATTATAGCACTGCAGAAATGTGTCAGCGATAGATAAGCTGAGCTGAAAGACTGAGCCAACGAATCTGATCTCGTAGAGTCAAAATCGATGCAACCTAACTAGCTTCTCTCGTGACACTTGCTGCCCGTCGTATGTCAAGTCTCCAGCGGTTTATGTTTATGCCTATGCCTATATGGCACGCTAGCTTTTAGCACTGATAAAATTTTGAAAGGCAATGTAGCGACGCAATTACCCAACATGGTGTGATCAATAATTTTGTTATATCTTCTACATTTTTACGCGCGAAAGCAGCTACTGCTTTCAGCGCGTCTTAGCCATCGCAAATCTGTCCGTCTGTCTGTCTGTCCGTTCGTCCGTCTGTCACACGGGTGGATCCGTCAAAAACGGAGCAAGATAGGATCACCAAATTTTCACCGTAGGCTGCACGGAAGACTCTAGTTTCAGAAACCGTAAAGTTGTTCCATAAATTCGAAAGGAGTCACGCCGAACGAAGGCGCTATATGAGAGAGGGGTGGGCAAAATTTGCGACTTTTGGCCAATAAGTCGTTGTGTCTCAGTAACGGTGCGAGATAGGGCCTAGGTTACTGTTAATCACTAATAGGAAGTGGTACACTGGCTCGATTGGCGCCAAATTCAATGACCATGAATGACCCTAAGCGCCAAAATAAAGGGTTTTATGGATTTTTTGGTGATTTTGGGCTGCGACACAAGTCTATATCATTCATTAGGTGGCGCCACGTTACTATCGTTAGGCTATGCGATCCAGGTAAAGAATTTGGTATTTGTATTTTAACTTAGCGTAAACACCCCAATTTTCAGCTAAACTACGGTACTGAATTGAAACTGCTATGCGCTTTCGCGCGTTTCGTGAGCATTAGCTCAAATTACTTGTTAATAAACAAAAGACGCAACACTAGCATTGTTGTTGATTTTTTTGGTGTCTGTAACAGTGAAAACAGTGAACGAGTCAGTCAGTAAGGAACGGACAAGAGTTTGGTGTCTTTTTTATGACTTACGGTGTACTTATCGCATTGAAGAATAAACAGATACCATGGTGGTCACAGATGCTAGAAATTGCAGACTGCTTGCTTTATACAGGCACCGTGTTAGTCGTACCGTCGCAAATTTGTTTTTTTTTCCGCATTATTTTGTCGTTGACAATATTTGGCGCGCTTTTTGGCTCGACGGATGGCCCGTACCAAATTGGTGGTTCGGAAATGTAATGCGTGAGCCAAACAAAGTGACAATCTTTCCAGCAACTTCGATATTGTGGCAAAATACTGCTAAGGAACTAAGTTATTGTTATTTATTTTTTTGAACAGTTTTAACATTCGCTATTAATGAAGCCTACTGACATTATGTGCTCATTCACTTGAAACATTTTACAATTATTCTATCGGAGTATACCGCGATGTTTCTCTATACGCATATTGCAAACCAAACACCGTTTTTGTTAGTCAATCAAGTCATTGCGTCTAAGTTACAATTTATTCACATAAAAACAAACCTACCCAAAAGGTGTCACGTTTTAGAACACCTTGTAAGCGGTTAGGTTTTCGCTTTATTTGTCGTTCAAGCAGTGATCTCTGTGTGCAGCGGCTTAACTTTTCACATCTCACCTCGTTACTGCCAATAGTACTACTCTCGATATTTTCTTCCGCCGTGTTATTTATCTTTGCGAGTCAAGATAGCCTACTGTAGCTACGGTCCACTAACTATATCGAGTACGACATGGGTTAGAAATAAAGTGAAGGTTGTAGTTAGCCATAGTTATAGAGGACTTCATCCGTAGCGGACTCTTACCTGGCGCTTAGAACGTGCCTATTTTCTACTTCTGCGATTTCAGTTGGTCCGCCGCGCTACTGTGATGTCAGTGGCGTTCGGACTGGGGAAGAGGCAGAGAGGGAGCAATTGTTTTCCAACGTTAAAGGTATCCAAAACTACATCAAAATTTGGTTCAAAAAATCGTTATTTTGGCGAAATTTAAGGGTTAGAATGCCATTTTGACCATTCACGATATTGCGTTTATAGAATCTGCAACCGTCTATCGGATAATTGCAACTTCCTGCTTCTTACTTTTTAGCCCACGAAGCTGATGCTGTAACAATGTCACAGGTCGAGTTTCTGACTATCTGAGAATATTCTGCATAGTGTCTAATAGTATGGTAACCAATTCATCGGGGGCCTCAGCGTTGCGGTGATCCATTCGGTCGGCAACGAACGAGAGCTTTGCTTTACAACAGTACTGTTATAGCATAGGCTGCAAATAGTGACTGACGTTCAGAACATTATCGGAAATTGTTACCGCATCGCGAAGTGCATGAATCCCACTGGCCCCGATCGTGTCACGTGACGTACATCAAACCAGTGACCGGGCTGCACCGACCGCTTCTGCTTTTCATAGCCTTGCGTAAGGCTTGCCAGTCTAGTCGAAATAATATTTCAGCACGATAACTTCGGTTTAAGTTTAATTAGTGGTCCATTTGAGTGCTTTGTAGCCGTTTTGACAAAATCCGCTAAATGACAGTAGGCTACTGACTTGCGTTTATTGTGCAATAATATTTGTGCAGGAACTACCTAAACAAAATGAAAGAAGATAATGAGGAAAGAAAAAAGCGGGGGCCTATTTCGATATTTTATTTAGGGGCCTCGAATTTCTTGTGACGCAACTACTTGAACCGTGTCAGTAGAACACTGCGTGTAAATTTCTACGTCAATTGTGAACTGCATTATGATTGACAATCGAATCGATGCTTCACTCCGCTGAGTAGTTTGGTGGAGTACGGGAAAGCATGGGACGTGCGATCAAAAGGTCGTGGGTTCGATTCCCAGTCGGGTCGTTACTTGGATGGGTAACTGTACGCGAACCGGTGAACCATCTCGGTAAGCCATATAACCAACGACCAAGGTCAACTCAAGGTCAACTCAGTCTTTCATCTCTCCGAGTACCAGCCTGTGTGACTGACGTCAAAGTGGGTGCGTTCCTGTGTGTCGGATGGCAGGTAGCACCGTGTGTTCTGATATGGCAGGTGACGCTCTGTAACTCTGACGTTCTGTGAAAAGCTGTACACACTTTTGACTATGTAGGGTAAGGGCAGTTATCTGAATATGCAATAAAGGTAATCTGTAAAAGGAAAAATACTATACCGGTAATAACATCACATAGTTTTTGACCAAATGAGCAAACGTTAGGCTATAATGACTTAGACCTATTACTAAAATGATCGGTCTGCTGTTATGAAAATAAATGTATAATTTGTGCAGAATCATGCGCTATTACACAATGTTTACACTTCTTGATCCTAAAGATTTGCTCAGCTGTGCAAACATTTTGCGTACATTGAACTAACAGCAAGATCTATTTTTAGTATTCCAAGATATGCGGCCGTCACATATCTGAATCCGGCTCTCGTGCCGCCGCCCCTACAATAAAGTGAAAATAACGGTAAAATTTAGTTTTCATGTAACTCAACGCACTCAACGCACTTTTCGACGCAACTGACGCATCAGCACAAGAAAAGTAAGTAAGCAAGCAAAATATTACGCTACGAACGCAATGAACTCGAAAAATTAAGTGACGCAAGCGATACAACCACCACAACGCAAGAATAGAAGTGGTATCTGTTTTGTTGCGCTGCGTACTTTGCGTCCCTTGCGTGCGTTGTGGTGGACGAATAACGTTGCAGCCAGTCATAAGGTGTTTTACACGATCCAGCAAACGTCCAGCATCAGCACGTGTATTTTGAATACATTTGCTGGAAGTTTGCTGAACGTTTGCTGAATCATGTAAACACCCGATACGACCGGTAGCTTCTGTTGGAACATCCTTCACGCAATGATGCGTGCATACGGTCGCCGTGAGCTGCTGCAACAAGACATTATGAAGCCAGTCACCCGCGCTAGAAAGGCAGACTTTGGACTTCATCATTAGGCGAAGTCACTCCAGCGCGTGGTCTGTCGTCTGTCTTCTGTATACTCGTGCATACCGCTTAAACAATTCGTTCGACGGGTATACATGGCGTTTGACAGGTAAGCCTACACTTGTAAGGTCCAAGGACTCCCAGGGAAAAGGAAGATTTAAGGTAAACCGGACTAATGAAAAATGCATTGCAAATTGCTGCTGCCACTTAGCGGATAGAAATGAGAAGTTGCGTGGGCCGGCGAGAGCGATTTCACTTTTTCAAATTACTTTGGACTTGTTTCGATTTACTGTAGATTAACTTGCTGTAGCCCACAACAAGTTGTTTAACTTGCTGTACGACTCGCTACTTTTTGACGAAGACATACAGCTTTTTGTGGATTTTTTTGTGTACTTGCTGTGAAATTTTATGACATCAAGAATGCCACCATAGCTAATCGTTCTGTTTCTGCCGAAAGTAGTCTCTGCCAATTTGCCGTGTAAACATAATACCGTGTTTAAACAGCAGCATGACGACAACCCATTTAATGACGGAGGCAAATCAAACAATGTCGCCATATATCAGTCGATCAATCAATCAATGGAAACACAGATGTATAACGTCATAAGTCGCGAGCGGATCAGATGCGCAATGCGTATGCCGGTCACCGTCTGTCGCATCTTGCCGACTGTGTTGCTGCTGCTGCTGTTGCTAGAGTTATATCAGCACATCAGCAGCAGCAGCAGCAGCAATAGTAGCTGTACCGTGTCGTTCGGTACGTCCCACAGTCACCAGTGCGCGACCAACCCCGCTGCGTGTGGTTTGGTCATAGTCCGTCGCACGCGGGCTCGAGAACCCCAACCACCTAGGAGCTCAATGCGTTGTCGGTTGGAGTCAGTAAGCGAGGACGCGGTACGATAATACTACTCCAGGCAGTGCAGTGTCGAACTTGAACCACGCTGAAATCGCATAGACCACACCGTCGTTTGCTGCGTGACGCACGACTGCAGCCGAGAGTTGCGAAAACAGTACCGGCGCAAGCTGAGTGTTGTCTGAGTCTATTGAAAAACGCGGCGTTCGCCCCCCCCCCCACGACGTATAGCAGAACCCACACGACGTTGAGACGTCATCAAAATGCCGCACTCGATCGTTTACATCAACGACTCCGACGTCAAATTTGAGCTCACCGATTCCCTGACGCCGTCCTGCGCCGACGATCCAGCCATCATGGTTCAAGAATGTCCGTGTGCCTCTTTTAATAGCAACAACAGCAGCTGTAACTCGACTTCCGCCGAAAACACGTCATCGCTGTCGTCACAGGTGACGTCACAGAGTACGCAGTCTGTGACCTGATGACGTCAGCATTGTCTCAAGTTCCACTAGAAACACGTCATCGGTGACGTTGGAGCAGGCGGCGTGCGACACGACCCAGTACGCGCTCGGTTGGCAGTTCCAACTGATCTACGTCGTCGCGTTTGTCTTCATCGTCGTCGTAGCTACCGGCGGCAATGCGATCGTCCCTGGCCACTCTGATCTATCTCTGAGACCTACGTGAGGTGATTGGTGTCAACTGAGTCGTTTCGGATATGCAGCCAGTCTCTTTCATCAGTGCATGGGGTTATATCGGTAGATACGATCCACAGACACAGGGTCTTCAGTGGAGGAATTACTTGAGTAAACTCCTTCATTACTGACAACCTAACAGCTTTTCTTCCTGGCTCTGATCTGCTTGTGTTGTCTTCTGAATCGTTTCTAATGTAAGGACAATTTCCACCAGTGCATGGGGTTACACTGACGACTCGTCGTGCATCTGTAAACCTGACACTCAATCTATGTGGGTGGCAATGCGATCGTCATCTGGGTGGTCGTTGCGCACAAACGCATGCGTACCGTCATCAACTATTTCCTGGTAAACTTGGCCGTCGCCGACGCGCTCATCTCTGTTCTGAACACGCTGTTCAACTTTGTCTATATGATCAACAACAACTGGCCGTTCGGTCGCGGCTATTGTCGCTTCGCTCAGTTCATTGCTCCGTGCACGATCTCCGCAAGCGTTTTCACCTTCATGGCCATCGCCATCGACAGGTGCGATGGAGATGTACAACTTTTTTCATTAGCTAACAGAATGTCACGAATACGCTGATATTTTGATCTATATTTACAATTGAAGTGTCCGAAATCGCGCCAAATTTTGAACGTTTTTGCCGTTTTACATTTTAAGGGTGCGCCCTCAAATGTTGAACAAATTTTTTATACTTGCCTCACAACACGTTATGTAAAAAGTTTCGTGAGGTTACTCGCGCTGACTCCAAAGTGAACAACAAATCGAGGTAACATTGAGTTTTGCCCAAACTACATTAACTAGACCTCAAACAACAAACAGCAAATCGTGCAACAAATTGCATGGCCTTTCGTACAAAACAAATCGGAGTGATGAAGTTTCAGAAGTTCGGGCCAGTATGTTTGCGGAAGAAATTAGCAAGGACTCGCGATAGGCGCCGTAAGCGCGCGCTTACTACTGCTGCGGTTTCTTACAGATTGAGTAAGTCAGTAAGTATGTAAGCCCTTTGTTACACATATTAATGATAGAGCCTAATGCTACATGCACATGTTCGCAGTAAAACGCGAGATATATAAACACACAAAAATGTAACACAATGAAACAAGTACATAACGTGAACACAGCAAAGCAGTGAAATAATCTACAACGTAAACTAGATATAGCCTAATATTATAAAAAGCTTGAACAATACAATTCTTTTTGTTAAAGTCGTATTTATAACGGATGGCAGTGTAAACTCATGTGCTTAAGTGATCATCTAGAACAAGTTTGAATTTGTGAAAAATGTAGATTTTTCACAGATTGATTTATTCTTTTAATAACACTTATAATATATACGCTATTTAAAACGTGTTTTTAAACAGCAGCGATTTTATGAAAGCAAAGCATCGCAGCGAACAGATATTCTGGTTTTATCGCACTATTGGCGCCGCTTAAGTCGAATTGCGTCCTCTGTCTGCGGAGCCATGCAAAACAGCTACCATACTTCATAAATAGCAAAAAATTGCCCGACGTCCGTCATTTACTGCATAACCAATGATTTTGTAGACGTAACGCTTACACCAAGAAGCGAAGTACGGAACTGCTAACGACTGTTTTTGCACAGAAATAAATTCAGTTAGCTTTTTTTTCTGTATTTGTTTTATGGTAACTAAGACCAGCGGAGCATTATGCAGTCAGTGGTGTCATTTTCCACGTTATGGTTAATTATCTGTCCTATTGCTATAGCACAGCAAGGGACAGATTATAAAATCACTTGCGTTTTTCTGTCATTTTGTCTTACGGCCTACGGCCGCAATTTTGATTCGATTTTGATGAAATTTTGCACAGTGATTCGGGGCCCGAAAAGTAAGATCGAGTTTGTTTGGGATAAAAAATCTCATAACTTTTTTCTTATTTTATCCCAATTTTATTGTTGAATATATTGTGTCCCGAAAAAATAAGACCCTAAATATTTTGCAATAACAAGAAAAAATCTGCATCGTGTTGATTGGTAATTTACACACATAAAATAAAATGGCATCTTTATTCTCAACACTACAGCGTAGTTTTGCAAAAAAATGACTGTGTTTTGTCTCTTCGGACACGCCGACTTTTAAATTTTAACACAATTAACACTGCCAACCTTGAGAGCTTTCATACATGGTTAATGTCGTTAAAAACAGTCAAACTGTTCAAATTAGATGTTCAGTGTCTCCTTTTCGCACGGATAAATTTAGGCAGTCGATCACGACACAGATTCATTGCACTGTCAATAATGTTCTGATCAAAGCGACGAAACTCTTCTGTTAGTCGTTCTTTCAGAATCTACAACGCGATTAACGTTCTCGTTGTGGGCTAGGCTTATAGTAAGCTACGCGCAGTGCGCCGTCGACCACTGCCGCTTTTGAAATCAGAAGTTTTATGGAAGCAAGAGATAAATTATTTTTTCAGAACATTAGCCACTACTTTTCTAGCACAGTATGTATTGTTTAAACTTTCAGTATTTTGGTTAGCCCGCGATCTTCGTTTTACACTACTTTCAAGTCATGTTGGAAAGGCAGATCTGCGACAACACTTAAAAAATAATCTTTTAAAACAGAACGACGGATGCTTGTTAAATTTTGCGTTCATGCACAAACGAATGGCTGATTGTTGTGTGTGTGTGTAATTTTTATTTGATTTTATGCATGCCTATTGTTGTTATTTCAAGATATTTAGAATTCACTTTTTCTGGATACATTGCATAATCGTTGTAGCGGTGGCGACAAAAGCTGCCAGTAAAAGTTGATGATCGTGCATCCGAGCAAAGTTGGAATATTTGTGATAACTTCTGACATTGAGTGCTCTTTTGCGGCGTTAAACGAAAAAAAATATCTTTGCGCTTGCCTGCATCTTACAGTCATTTGATATATTCATTAAAACAGGGCCGGGCTTTATGTTTGTTTTTGTATATGCCTAGGTATTCACGTCATTTCCTGTCCCATGTTTACATGTACCAGTATGAGAATTGCAGGGTAGGCCAAAAATGTATACTGCTTTAGCGTTGATAAATGATAATTTAGCGACTGTTCTTGATAGAAAGACGTGTGATAATTATGTCGAATGTTTTGGAATTTAACGTAAAAACAGTGCAGAACTTGCATAGCAGCCCGTTTAAATATTTTTCGTTCAATATTTATAAATTTTTCAACACTACTAAAGTTATACTGAATCTGGCAATAACATAGATGTGGAGCGATAATAACTTGACGACTGTTACCAATAGAAAAAAGGGAGTAATACATTTAAAGCTTTGAAATATTTTTTGCCTAAATTAGCTAACACGTTTTATAGTTATGCGCAATTATCTGACATTGGCTCGATTAATTTTGGCCCACCCGGTATAAGTTTACAAGTCATTCCGTCTTTTGCGTTTACTGGTCGCTATACAGTCTAGCTGTTTTATTAGAACTTTATCGCAGCGCACAGTTCCTAGAAAAGTTTCATAACTGACTGTACTGAAAGGTTCCATAACCTAGAGCCCTAAACTGGTTCCAAATAATTACCAAGGCATTGAACCGTAATGGGAGAGTGTAACGGAAGTCCCACATGTGCAATATAAAACTGCAGTAAAACATTTGGATGCGCGCTTGCCGTCGACTTCGTTTATCTGAGAGTATTATAGTCTACAGGCCTGTCAAGTCACTCGCACGAAGCTGGTGAAATGCACAATTTAACCTCGTCACCCGCGCAAAGTCAATTATTACCCGCCGACAGTGAATGTCTCTCATAGACTATCTGTGTCTTTATTGTTATGCTCCGGTAAATTTGGCCAGTTGATTCTCAAAAAAATGATCAGAATTGTTGCCACCAGATGTCATATTTGGAGGTTAAATGCACCCAGTTCGATTTCGGCTGGGGCTGCTCTTTTGACTCCGCTAGGGGAGATTACAGCGCTGCCCCAAAGACTCCCTAGCTGGATTTCATGACGTTTACTTCTAAGGCAAAAAAAGGGAATGCATACTATAACAAATTGCAAGACAACTGCAATAAACTACGACAAAATATTGCAGAAATCTGGTTTAACTGTGAAGATAAAGCTCACGTTATTCTCACTGTTTTGTGATCCACTAAACCCTGTTTTGTGGAGACGGTAAGTAAGTAAGGAAGGAAGAAAAACATGATTTACACTTTATTTAAAGGAGGAAACTAGACGCGAGAAAGCCTCGTGTAAACGATATAGCCAATCAACGTCAATAGAGCCCCTAAAGCGTTGCGTACACACGCCGTACTCTGAAAAATGTCTTAAGTAATCGTCTAAAGACGGTGATGGAATAAACAGGCATATGTCTCAGCCGTGAGTTCCATGTCATCAACCCGACGACAGAGAAAGAACGAACTCAAGCAGTAAGACGGGACAACAAACTGATGACTGGCAGCAGAACGAAGATGATGTCCTGAGGCAGTCGCAGAAACTAGGGCACAGTGCACCCGTAATCTCCTCTGTCGGAAATTTGCAGCTATTTAACGAGAATTTCAAGTTGTGACAAAATAGTGTGTAAAATAGACCTATAGCCTACGTGAAGTTAGTGCGGCGTCGTAAAGTAAATACGACTGTGAGTAAGATAAATTTAAGTATATACGTAGGTGATTTACGGTCACAGATACTCCATCTACGTCAGCCATAGATCAAGCACTTTGAGAGGGGGCATTAATATTTGATCGGCGACTAAGCGTCCGTTCGGGGCTAGCATACTTTGAAGCCTCAGATAGCTGCCTGCTGAACATTCGTGTCATTTCCCGTTCATTAACCGATTCAAAGCGCAGCCGCTAACGGTACATTAGCTAAGACACGTGCAATGTTTAGTGGCCACTTTTCTCCTCGCCCGCAGACAAAGTCCCACCTCGACGGGCGGCGGTGGTGGCTTTGTGGCGTGAAGGTTAGGACGTCGGATGTGCGATCAAGAGGTCGTCGGTTCGAATCCCGGTCGGGCTGCTGTCATGTGGTTACAGTCATAGTAAACAGGCGTCTGTATTGTATATAACCAACCATTAAGGTCAACTCAGCCTTCCATCCCTCCGGGGTAGGTAGATCGAGAACCGGTCTGCTTGGCTAAGGTTAAGGCGGGGCATGTTTACCTGTGTCGGGTTGTAGGTAACACTGTGCGTGATTTAATGTGGCAGGTGACACTCCGTCTCTCTACGATGGGTCTCCACGAAGAGTATACACAGCCTTTCACCTTTTCTTTTAACTACTATTTGATGACTGTTATGTTAATTTTTTGTGGTCGGATTACAACGCTGTGGGCTATAACTTCTTCTTACATTGCTTCATTTTTCCCCAATTATTTCCGTTCGTTAGCGTGATTCTGTGCCAATTTGCGCGGCATAATTATCTGTCTTGTTGGCCACTTTTGTCACAATGAGGTTTCGTTCTGAGAGCGTTTTGTCGGGCAGGGGCTGAGTGCAGTCCACGAAGGCACGTTGTTGGCTTCCAAATGTCTTAAGACTCTCTAGGTCACACTTGCAGACCATCGAAGCCATCCGGTCTAACAGGTCCCGACAAGTACAGCGGACGTATAGCCGTGCAGAAGAATGGAGCAATAAATGGAAAACACAATCCGCAAACGCCAATGCGTATAAATACGCATTTGCAGAGATGATGGCTAATTGCTTTGCGTAAATTTTATCCAGATCAAACTGCTCAGAAGCGTTCTTTAGACACCACGTGATACGATAGTCTTATGTGTCAAAATCGTTTTGAGCGCATATGCTTACAGTAGAACACATAATAAAATCTTGACAAAAAACGCACGACCATATTTTGACAATTACAAAACATGAACTAAAAAGCAGTGGCAACACTCTGTAAATTTTCCTGTCAGAAATTGCTGAAGTCCTACTACACACTCCCGCTTCTAAACTTGTTTTCCTCGCCGCAGAATTTCATACTTCGTTTGCTACTGTCGATATTTTACTGTCTTTGCTACCGACTTAAATTGTTCTTACTTTGTCATTGCGACAATCCTCGCTGATTACGGACAGTCGCAAGCTCCTAAGCTGCCGTAGAGCGCACGTAATGCCGTGGTTACACTCACCGATTTCCTCGTCCGAGGTGTTGTCCGACGTCGCCAAGTCTTCCGAGGTTTAAAAAGCTCGTCCGAGGAAATCGGTGCGTGTAGCCACGGCATAAGTCGCAAACAGCCGTAAATTTCTGTCAGCTTCGCCGTTAAAAAGTGTAAGCCGTCGCCAGTCGTGTAACAATAACTGTAACCGTCGAAGCTAACGAAATGCATTATACTCCATGGACGGTGTACTCTAAAACACTTAAAAGAAGAAAGCCCTGCTGTCGCAGCGATACCACCGCGCGATGCAGCAATCATTTGTACGCGATTGTCTGTGAACGTGTTACATCATTCGTGGGTTAAATTTCGAAAGCATGTATACAGGCAAAATCCTATTAGTGAGCAATAGTCCTGTTAATTGCACCGTTTCATATATATCGCATCAAGTTTTCTGCTTAAAGCAGCCACTTTCAAACGTCAGCTAAAGACATACATTTTTGCGACATATTGACGACAAAACGTATTAAACGCAATAAAGATATTTTTGAGTATGCGCCATATACATGTACATTTACACTTTACTTATTTAGTTACTTACTTTCTTACCCGCCGTCCCTATTGCGGCTTTAATTTGGAGATGTGCAATAATATTTACAAAAACTATGCGTTTCTGCCAAAGAAGTTGTGCAGCAACAACGACTGCATTCTGCTACTGACGGTGACCTCTGTGTTTCGAGTGTCACAATGGACCGTTTTAGCTGGCGAGCCTTTGCTGTAGGTGGTCCACGGCTGTGAAACCAGTTGCCCGTTAAATGCGAGCTATACCAGCATCAACACGCCGACCAAAAAAAAGTACTGCTTTTAAAAACGAGCACTGTTACTGACGTCTTGGTGCAGCATACAATGCAGTTCAGTCCGTTGCATTAGCATAACTTCCGACTCAACTGCTCCTTTTACCGCATTTTCCAGTCCTGCATTTTCTTTCCACGTTTGCATCTTGGTGCCGCAAGTTCCAGTCTCTCATTTTCTGTTTCTGCATTTTCGGCGTCCCCGATGGAATGTGCAAGAATGCGCGGATAGTGGCTGCAGTCAACTGGTAGACTATTCTACGGACTCCCATATAGACCAGACTGCAGGTAGAGTGCTAGTGACGGACAAGACAGCAATTATGGTAAACTACAGCGGTAATAAAGCAATGGACAGTGGCAGTTATACTCGAACTAACGAGCGGTGACCAGCCAAACCCATGGACGTCGCGGGTTATAAAAGTAGGGAGAGACGTGCGCAGAAAGTTGCAATTTTCCCGCAGTCAGCTGCACATTTCCGGCAGAAGACATTATCGTTTATTAAAATGTTAACTTTGCCTTTAGGTTCTTTAAAATAGGCAATTTTAACCTTGCATCTTGTATCTTCGGTATTTTTGAAAGACTGTTCTTGACACGAAAATGTTTTTACCGACGACTAAAATACAAAGGTACATGAAGGCAATTTCCCCGTATTTCCTTCCAAGACGCCCTTACGGCCGTCGTGAGTGACTTGGTGACAGACGCACTGTCACACTGTGGGAGCAGTTAAGTGTTCTTTATGGTAACTAACTATGCACATTGTTTGTCCCGCGGTAGAGATACCGGCTGTGCGGGTAAGCCTACTGTATGACACAGTCAGATACAGCAGCGTTTAAGGCCGAGATACTGCTCTGGAATAATTAGGATGTACAACAACTTGCAGACTGATGAACTCGCTAGATGGCGCGTGGGCGGAGTTTGAAGCTGGTCCATAACGCTAATGGGACTCACAAAATGTGCAATAAAAAAATAAAATGCTGTAGCCGTCGACTCCGTTTGCTGTTTAGGCTGTCACGGAGGAGAACGTGGTGCTACAAACTTGCGAAGAAGTCATGACTTAGGAAAAAACTTGAGAAAAAAATGGACATTAATAAAATGGGAACTAGAGAAAAAAGAAAGAGCACAAATTTTGGTTACTGTCTTGGTTGTCTTGGTGATTAAAAATAGCAATGAGAAAAACACCGAACATCGCCACCGTTTACGCACTCAACATTGGTTGTGATGATTTGGATGTATATTTAGCATGTTTGTTATATAAATTCGTAAATAAGAAAAACTATTATTGTGCGTAAAACACGAGCGTCCGTCGTCAAGAACGCCTTGCTTTGTTGAAAACAATCTGCAATAGGTCGTTAGCATAACGTTACCGTGGTCTTTTTCAACGTCTGCTCCCGACAATGATGTCATACAGAATATGCATGCGTACAGAGATTGTCAGTTCGAACTACATGGCCGAATTATTGCAATTTTCTTTTCTTGAGTTCTGTCAGAAAAGGATGTGTCGGCGTAACTCCCGATACCGTGTCGTTAGTTCTGTGTCAAAAACACACCGGATACTGATTTGTTGGCGATTAGCACGAACGCACCTGGAGAAGAGATTGATTTCTGCGGACAAGTTCCGTGCACACAGTTGCGTGATAAGCTTCCGGTACGTTTCCATCAGACAAAGGACTAGTTCAGACGGTAGAGTGGCGTCACTAATTGGGAAAGGTAGACAATCGGTTCACATTACTTTTTAATGATAATCTTTATTCACCAACACAATGTGGTAGAAAACAAAACAAAAATACGTAAAACAGTTACTGGGATATAGCGTATCACAGACACACATAACCTTAACTATAAGAGTATTCTAACAGCTTAACGTACAGCGTTGAAGTTCAAGTTTGTTTACAAATTTCTAAAATTTACAGGGAATTATCTCGTTAGGTAACTTAAATTTGAAATAAATGCAGCAATCTCCTATTACATCAGTGTTACACGTGCGAAATAATGTTGGTGCTACCAACAAAATTCTTACTATAATGCGCGGAAAGTTTGTTTGTTTGTTTGCTTGTCTGTCCGTTCGTTTGTCTATCATACCTTTCTGGCGTCTTTTATGTGGCACGGTCGTGGACCCCGACCGCGGCGTTTGAGTCTTTGGCCTTAAGTACGTGCCTCCACATTGCCCCCTTACTTCCCCCACGGGCAGCCTGAGAGGGCAGGGTTGAATTCATAGATGCGATGAACGTCAAAAAAATTATAATAAACGTTAATAAACGCGTTTATTAAGAAAAAGATTGTAAATGTCTGTAAGCTAAAAGCAAACATACACCGAGCGTAAGTTTGAATATTAGGCCTATTATTTGGATAATTCCAAATTCCAATAAAAGTTTTTTTCCATTCTCAAAGAATGTCTTACTCCAGTTCTGTGACAACCGTTTTACAAAAGTGCCCAGAATTCACTCACTTTAATCTTATAGCTAAGTGAAAACTAAGTTGAGTTGTCCTGTCCACTAATTATCTTCGTCGCTGTCATAATTTTGCTTCGTTTCCCTCATGTGATTTTCATTGAGATAAACTTTGACAAAATAATAAACGCGTTTACAAAGATTTTTTTTGTAAACGTTGTAAACGTTTATCACATCTATGGTTGAATTGTCGAGTAAAGGAGTGGACGTTTTCGGAACAGAGTGGACTCGCCCGTAGAACGAAAAGGTTGTCAGTTAATATAAACGCCTGTTTAAATTTATTTTTCTTACTATCCAGAAAATTGTCAGTTTTTTAAACTTCGGATACAACAAAACGGCATAAAGTGGTAAATTTCGAAAGCAGATTGTGCATGGTTTAGTAAAACGTATTATCAAGATAATTCATGCCAAAAACTATAAAATACGTTTACATTCGTTATAGACAGAAAAACTGTAAGATATTTTCGGGACACGGTGTTCATTCATGAATGAAAACTATTATCGCATACGTAAAACGCAAACGCGCTTTGTTATAACGCACAGGATATTAATTCGTCGGTGATTAGCACAAAAATACTTGGGAAGGAAATGATTGATTTCTGCGGAAAAGGTTGCGTGCACGCGGGTGCGTGATACCGATACGTTGCAGGCAAAGGACTCCGCGCAGAACAGACGGCAGCACTGCGATTAGCTTACACTTGAAATCGACGTCAGGACAATTTGTTCAATCCACATTTCGCTATTTTAGTCGCACTCGGTAACATCATGGCAAGGGACAAAAAAAACAAACTTTTCTCCACTAAATTGTAACCTGTTGCAATTTTTGTGTACATATTTTTTCCTCTAAAACTACAAAAATTTGGGGCCGAACCCGCCCAACCATTTTGCCAAAATTTAGGGCGTAGTTAACACTACAAGCATTCGTAATTTTTCTCTGTCGGAAATTTGCGGCTGTTTGTTTGTCAGAAAATTGTAACTTTCTGTTGTCTCTCTACATTTTACGGTATTTCACGACGCCGCTGGTCTCACAACAGGGGTTTCAAATTAATTTTATCCAGCGGAACCCCAAGAGCATTTTTACGCGTGAAAGCAGCTACTGCTTTCAGCGCGTCTTAGCCATCGCAATTCTGTTTGTCTGTCCGTCCGTCCGTCCGTTCGTCACAGGGGTGGATCAGTCAAAAACGGTGCAAGCTAGGATCACCAAATCTCTACCGTCGGCTGCATGGAAGACTCTAGTTTCAGGAACCGTGAAGCTTTTCCATAAATTCGAAGGGGGTCACTCCGAACGAGGGCGCTAAATGAGAGGGAGTGGGCAAAATTTGCGATTTTTGGCCAATAAGTCGCTGTATCTCAGTAACGGTGCGAGATATGGCCTATAGGTTACTATTAATCACTAATAGAAAGTCGTACACTGGCTCTCGATTGGCGCTTAATTCAATGCCCTTGAATGACCTTAAACGCCAAAATAGGGGGTTTTATGAATTTTTGGCGATTTCGGGCTGCGAGACACATTGCAATAGCGAATTGCGCCGAAACCAATTGAGATAAACATGGACAAGCTGCATATGAAATTTTCAGCATTGAACGTAGATTTTGACGGTCTAAAGCTCGATTTTCTAGGTTCAAGGAAACCTGCGCACAAGGGCATCAAAAAGCGGTATTCCCGTAAAAGTCGCGACGAAATGGCTGGAGATAGACTGACAGTTTGCGAACAGGAACTGCTATAGGGTTTCGCGCGTCCCGTGAGCATTAGCTCAATTTTTTGTGATAACTCACGAAACACGAAAAACCGACAAAGAAACGACTGCTGGCGTTTTTCCCGTGTTTCATGTCAAACGATTTGATCGCATGACATTGTCGTTCAGCCATCTCTGTGACTTAGCACGCGAGTCTGGCCATAGACTTGAATAATTGGACTCAGGTCGCTTTATCTTTTAAGACTTGGAGTCAGACTGGACACCGACTCACTGCTTCGTGACTTGGAAGTAACTGCACCGTATTGATTTTTGCATGTATTCTAACTAGGCCTATTGTTTTGTTAGTTTAGCGTTAACGGACATAATATTTTAAACGGTTCATCGTGTTGTAATTTTTTAAAGTTTATGTTCATATTATTGTAAAGCAGAAAATTGGGTTATTTAAAATTGATTTAAAATCGGACTCGAATTTTTGTGACATGGACTCGGTCTAAGTGGACTCGACTACGTCACTGATTTAATTGTGAGAAAACTAAAAATATACGCGAAAACATAATAGAGAACTGAACAATGCAAATACAGGACTATAGGAAATGCAGGCTGAACCAAGTTGACAATATGGGTATTCAAAGCCGCCGAAAGTAATTTAATTTCGCGCTCAAAGTCAACACATAAAAAAGATTCAATGCTCTGTAGTCCGGCAAGCTTGCAAAAGATAGACATCACAACCGCGGCTGTATCAGCATAGAATAGCTATTCGTCGTCTTTATTGCCCACGAGAATACTCGTTTAAGCCTAGTTTCCATCTAACGCAACGCACGGAATGCAAGCCCTTGCGCATTTTTTGACGTAACTGACGCATGCAGACGGGCACAAAAGTACGCAAGCGAGTAAAGGGGCGGGCCAAAAATGTCCTAACTTGTTGTCTGTCTAATGCAATGCATAGCATTGGACAGAGTATAAAATCATCTTTGTGTCCGTCCGTCCGTGCGTGCGTGCGTGCGTCCTACATTTCTTAAGCTGTCTTCCTTCCACCTACCCTTTCCCTTTCCTCTTTCCCTTCTCCTTCTCCTTGTCCAGGTCCTTTTCCCTTTCCTTTCCCCTTTTACTTGCCCTTTCCTCTTCCCTTTTTTCCTGTCCCTTCCTTTTTCCCTTCCGCTTCTTCTTTTCTCTGCCTTCCGCTTTCCCTTTCCTTTACCTACCCTTCATCTTTTCCCTTCCCCTTTCCCTTCTTTTTCCCTTTTTTCCCTTCCCCTATCCCTTACCATTTTCATTCTCCCTTCCTTTCCCCTCTCCTTTACCCTTTTCTCTTCCCCTTTTTTCCCTTCCCTTTTCCATTTCCCTTTCCCTTCCCTTTATCTTTCTTTCCTTTTCTCCTTCCCCTTTCCATTCCTTTTTCCCTTCCACTTACCCTTTCCCTTTCCCTTCCCTTACCTCCCCCTTTCTCTTTCTTTTTCTCTTTCCCATCTTACATCTTTCTTTCCGTGATCGATAACGTCACGTAACCCCAAAAGGTCAAACTCGTGACCCCATTATCTTTGAGGCGCCATATTTCGGTAACGCTACAAGATAGACACATGGTGACGATGGACCTTTTATAGTAAAGCGCTAGTGACGAATCGAATGGTCTCGTGACTGACAGTGTCTGTTGTTTAGTTTAAATAATACAGAAGGATGAAAGGATCATTGCTGCTGTACAGTTTGATATTAAACTATTTGATTTTTTCTTCCTCTCTAAACGGCTCACTGATTATATTTATACGGACATATACTGCAAACTGTCGAAATGGATTGGACAGACTCCGTGTTCGTATGAACATTATCTTGTTTTTGTCAGAATTGTGTCAAATTTTCATCGTGTTTGATATTTTTAGCACACGGTAGCCAAGGCGATAGAATTATGTGAGATACGCTCATTTTCCACTTCAACTAATTTATGTCAGCGCACTACCGCGTAAAACGCAGATGCTCCAAATTGTTACATTACGTTGTGATTATCAGTATCAGATTGCTCATCTTTTCATTATCAATTCGACAAGAGGCGCTGGCCACGTAATTAGCCCGCCCTGTATATACGCAACAAACGTAGTGGACGCAACAAACGCAAGATAAGTACGCAACGGACGCAGCTGACGTAAGGGACGCAACGACCAAAATGCAAGGATGGAAGCGGTGTCTATCCTATTCTTTGCGCTGCGTTCGTTGTCTTTAATGCTTTGCGTCGGTTGCGTACGTTGCTTTGCGTTGGATGTAAACTAGGCTTCATAGTTACGTAAGTACGGCGTTTTTTGCGTCGTGATCGACAACGGTACTGTGGCAACTATAGCGTCGGTGCCGAATTCGCAAAGACACTGCATGAATAGAGGGGGTGCCGACAGCAGCTGCAACCGAAAACCGTTGTCTGTTTTTTTCCAAAGAAGACTATCTCCCTGGAGGTCCAGTTTCTGTGTGGTAGCGACACAAGTGCGTCTCAACCCGTTTTCATTTTCACGCTTTTAGCGAGACTACGTCCCGGCTGGTTCTGAGTGTTGTTAAGTTTTTTGGACCGAGTCGGCTCGAACGCACTTCGCAAGGGGCGTTCTCGTGTGTGCGATAAAACAAAATACCGCAGAACAATAATAGACGGTCGCGAATCCGGTGTTCTAACCACTGAGCCACCGTGCAAGTTGTATCCTGACAGGAGAGGAAAACGAACCAGTGTTTCGTCCGTTTTTCGCTGTGTGCTGTAGTTATTTTGCTACCTGTGGCTTCGCAGTTACAGCAACGGTTAGGATGTTAGACTTGCGATCGCGAGATCCTGGGTTCGACTCCCGGTCTGGTCGTTATCAAGTGGTTACTTCTCAGATAGTTGACTGTTTGCGGACAGATGAACTATAAGTCCCTGCGGTATATTCTACACCGAGGTTAACTCAGCCTTTTGCCCCTCCAGGGATAGGGTTTACTTGTGTGAGTGGTAGGTAACACTGTGTGATTCCACGTGGCAGGTGACGGTCTGTAGCTTTGAGATGTCTTGACCATGAAAAGCTCTGCGCTTGAAGTCTTTCAGACCTCTTTTAATCTAAGTCATACTGCTGACAAAACATATGATACGTGATTTCTTTTGGAATGCTTTTTATTCTTTATTTTATTTCAACATAAACAAAGTTTATGCCAAAGCCGTAACTGGACGTCTAAAATATTTATTCTATTGTCTATGCTATTGTCAGAAAAACGTCGACAGTGATTATTGTGCAATGTTCATCACAGACGCGTGGTCGTAATGCCAGCACTGTGTCGGTCCGCAAACTGCTGTTTGTTGTAAAACTTTAATGCGGCTGAACAGCTGGACCACTGCTGTCAGCAACCAGTAAGCTTTCTGACTAAGCTTAGGCTATGTTTGTTGTCGAAAAATACAACAACAAAATTGCAGTGTGTAGGCGGGCAGTGATGTGAACTCCAGTTGCATTGGTTTGACAGCATTACTTACCTACACGATATGCCAAATGTTTTAAAGACTTCAGCTATACGGTATTGCGTTTTATTTACGTCGCAATTGTGTTTTGAATTAAAGTCATCTGCACAATTTTTTTGCTTGTCTGTAAATGCAAAATAAACATAGGCTTGACGTTCTTAGCATTATTTATTTATTTGATTGTTTTTATTTATGCATTTTATATCAAATATTCCATAAATAAAATGTATAGGCCTATATAATGCCAAAGAATCGCAGCAAGCACTATCTAGTTGACAGCTGCCATGTTGTTGCTTTGTGCTTTTTAAATAGATTATCCACATAAAACTTGCAAAAAAACGTTAGGTAGGCCTACAAAATCATGCTAGCGAAGAGAGATAATGGCGGACATTCGGTCCATCAAATCATCATTAGAACGCATTTGCGAAGCCGTCTCAGCATTACGCTGATGAAAAAACTCCTAGAATTATTGATGGCCAGAGACAATAAGAAATGAGTGACGCATGTGCTGCCCTATACGTACGGCGCCATTTTGGCAAATTAGTCCGATATTTGATTTGAATGTAGGACAGTTGCTGCAGGTCAGGGCCGGATTTAGGGGTCTGCCACCAACAGGGGGTCTCCCACCAAACCCCTCAATATTTAAAACCCTGTAATTCGATAGCCAAACCCTTTCTGAAATCCCAAATACGCCACTGGGCCCAGGCCTCTCACCAGGGGCCCCAGGCCTCCCACCAGCTAAATCCGGCCCTGGTGCAGGTAAAATGCAAGAAGCGCTAACGAAGAAGAATTGTATGATGACATCTTTGGTGGTATTAGGTCACACCACGTACGACACCTTGCATGTTTCCTTGGGCGGCGTTTTTTTGTAAAAAAAGTATGTAAATTTTTTTGTATCAGCTAACGAAAATACTTTGTATAGTTCGAATTGCTACAGCCGAAACCGTGTTCACAACGTCAATTATTAATTTTGTTCTCCACAGTTTGAGCTAACTGTTCATAAGTAATTAACAGCAGCACTGTGGTTTGCGTAAAAAGCGTTCGTTTACGAACATGATTGTAGCTTGACAACCTATTGATGCCTATTGAACATCAAGATCAAGTCAAAGGTCAAGATTACATTTTTGTGCATGATAGACTACAGCGGCTACCCGCGGGCAGTGCTTCGCCTTGTTGAGCAAGGCTTGACAGTTTTGTTATTAAAGGACGACTGTCCACTATCAGTACTCTACGCCTACTGACGCCGTCGGTGCTTTCCACAACTTACTGTCCTGCCACCCAAAGTGTCCGCACCCAAGGAACAATAAACAAGAAATTTGAGCTAATGCTCACGAAACGCGCGATTCAGTATATTACCTGAAAATTGGGGGTGTTTCGCGTGTAAAAATATAACAACTCAATCAATGCAATCAATCAGCTTTAGTTAGTGCTGGGCGTTGTAAACCGATTCCTGAGGTGGCAGCACCATCGAACAGAATTTCACAAATTACCCTGTAAGAATGCAAACCGTTTCAACAAATACTGTGCATCAGAAATGTACTAGATAATAAATTATTGCGCTCACAATACAACGAAATCGTACAACGAAAATCTGTCGCTGTTTGAGTTAGATTTGCGGGAATTTGCGATAAAATACAACACTTATTACAGTCATGCCGAAGTGCACATAATGATAGTACCGTGGCGCCTCCTTGTGAATGATACAGACTTGTGTCGCAACCCGAAATCGCCAAAAAATCCATAAAACCCCTTATTTTAGCGTTCAAGGTCATCCAAGGTCATTGAATTCGGTGCCAATCGAAAGCCAGTATACGATTTCCTATTAGTGATTAATAGTAACCTAGGCCTTATCTTGCACCGTTACTGAGATACAGCTAGTTATTGGCCAAAAATCGCAAATTTTGCCCACCCCCTCTCATTTAGGGCCCTCGTTCGAGGTGATTCCTTCGAATTTATAAAAAAAGCTTTACAGTTTCTAAAACTAGAGTTTTCCAGGCAGCGACGGTGAAGATTTGGTGATTCTAGCTTGCACCATTTTTAACTGGTTTACCCGTGTGACAGACGGACAGACAGACAGAATTGCAATGGCTAAGACGTGCTGAAAGCAGTAGCTGCTTTTGCGCATAAAAACCACCCAAGCTCTCTAGTTAGCATCGTCCGGCCTGTCTGTATACGCCTAAAGCCCAAACACCACTTGCCTCGTTCGGTCGGTTATGGGTTATACAACAAGCTGGAAACAAAATGAGTCCACAATAAGTTGAAACGATGGAGTTTGAGCTCAAGGCGATACAGCTAAGCAGCAGCTGTGACAACGAACGCAATAGAACAAAATTATCTCTGACACGACTAGCGTATATGACACGAGTCGTCACGTCGTTGCTGCTGCAGCTGCTCTTTAGAAAAGTAGGCCTACGACGGTCGTATGGCTAGCGACGTTTGGTAGAGTGCAGAGTTTCTTGCCGAATAGTGGCAGAATTTGAAAATATTGTCGCCTATTAAGACAAGCGTTGCTTTCATTGTTTGATGTTTTAGCTTGTATTAGTCTACGTCAAACAAATGTCTGTATTCGGAGCTAAACAAATAATGTGGCGTACTCCAGCATTCTAGACAATAGTTTAACACACACTATAACACATGGCCTGTACGGCGTCGTAAGTTTAACAGTTACGCTAAAGCAGAAAGTTGCAATTTTCCGACAGAAAGTCGCGCAATTACGACAAGCAAGATTATGGGTGCTGAAAACGTTAATTATAATCTCAATTTTTTTTACATTTTTATTTTTAACTTTAGTATTTTCGGGAAAAAATTTTCAGACAAAAATAAAATATTCGGACAGTTTAATGTAGCGGTGATAATAATACATTGCCTTCTGATATGACGCCATTAATGATGATAATGCTGACGATGACGATGATGATGATGATAACTAAACACTGTCTGGTAGAAAAGTTCTGACGGTGCAAGTTTGTCCCAGCCGGTGGCACACAGTTTTGTCACGTGTGTACTCGTGCTGTCATGACGACGTCGCATCTACTATGGAACCTTAGTTAATTTTTCAGCGCCGGCTGCTTATCGCGATTAATATTACAACTGCGTGGTCTGTCTGTCTGTACTTATTTTGTGTGTCTGACGCAAGGTGCGCCCCTGTGAAATCATTGGACGGATTGGGATGTCATTTGGGAGGGACGCTTATGTTACCCCAAGTAGCACTGTGGTAGACAGGACGTCCCGGTCCTTACACGAAAACAAAAAATTAGGGGGAGCTGATCGCCGTTGACACCCAAATATTTAGACTGTTTTATCTGCAGCTGAATAAAGCATACAGATGACGAGAAATCAGTATCGACAGAAAAGCTGTTTCAGATTTATTCAATAAGATGACAAAAGAAAGAAAAACGAACAATAAAGCTAGAAAGTTGTCTGTATATGTTTATTCACTTCAAACGCGTTTTACTGGTTGCGAATGCGACGGCGGTATTGTTTTAGCGTCGTCTGTAAGTTTGTTTTGCTAAACAATAATTCGTAAACCGTTCCTCTCAGCCTGATGAAATTTCGCATGATCATGTATCTTAACAACCGCTAGAAGCCTATTGAATATCAAGGTCATAGGTCAAAGGTCAAGTGACAAGTTCACACAAGTTTTTTGGTTTTTTTGCGCGCACGATACTGTGGTTACCCGCGGAAAGTGATTTTTCATGTTGAGTATAGTTATTGAACAACGTTTGTTCCCCCGCACGCAAGCGGACACTAACATTTTGTAGCCTAAAGTCAATCCTTTGAATTGGATTATACAATTTGCAATTGCAATATGTGTATGCTATGTGTAATTTTGATGTCGAATTACTTCTGTCTTTTGACGATCGCCGCAGCTATGTAATGCATATATTGTCTTGCATATATACGTCTTGCGTTCACGCTGTGTGTCAGGCCAGGCAGCGTTGACAAACGATTTCTATATTTCACGACCCACTTTATCTTCTTCCCACTACAGTGTCTGCGATGTTATAACCGCTCGTAATATCCCTCCTGTCAAGCACGACAATTGAAACGTGTTACTATTTCTATTACATTATTTGCCATAACGTAAACTTCGTTAACAGTGTGATTTGCAGAAGTTATGATATCAGCGGTCAAATTATTCTTATATAAACCGTTAGGCGATGCGGCGCGCGACTGCTGCATACGATAGTCGAGCTGCGGACAGACAGACACGTAAAATCGGATACAGACACACTGTCTGACAAAACGGTAGGTTATAGCAGTCGCGAGCCAAATTAACCATTAACGGTTAATACCTCACAGAATTAAACTGTCGCGGAAAACTTTGTTGAATTCAAAGCTGCGTGGAGTTTCTTTTACGGATAGATCCTGAATGATATTGATTAACAAGATCACATTTTACGGCATTTAGCCTACCATTCAAAGACATTAAAAGTTAAAAGCACTTGATTAACCTCATACCCTCGACGAAGTTGATCTGCATTAATAGCGATATCATGCCGCTAATCGAATTGCGTAATTTAATGAATAATCGGCGAATAAATAATTTATTACAGCAAGTAATTGAGCCTTGAATAGCTTGATGGTCTCTGCGGGCGATGGTAATTGAATCTCGCTGTGTATCAGTCACACGTCTCTTAACTAAGTCTGATTGCTAGGCCTAAGCTTGCAGTGTCCAGTCGATATTACTTCCTGTCCGACGCACTACGCTGTTCATTATATCCGCTAGAGGCCGCTAGGGGGCGCGATTATCAACTTCCTGTCAGTGCGAAACATAGGCGACGACACCGTAGGAGGGTGGCCGCGCCAGATGTTTCTAAACGGGGTTGTATGTCCTGTATAAATTTGCTTTTTACTGACTTTTATTAACTAACTTATTAACTTAAGGCCAAACGCAAGCGTGGTCAACGCACCGACAGGTGTTTGATTTTTGAAGACATTCGCAACTGCGTAATATTTGAGCCACTTTTTGCATCCCGGCGTTCGGTTAAATCTTAAAGGCTCGTATTAGCTTACAGAGTAAACGAAATGAACTAAAGTAACATAAAACAGAATAAACTAAAATGGAAATAAAATTGAAACAGCAGAACTGCGTGATTTAATTTAATTTTAGTTTAGTTTAGTTTAGTGCATTTTATTTCATTTCACATTAGTTTATTTTATTTTTGTTGCGTTAAACATCGCCGTTTTATGCAGAATAAAAAAAGAACGATAAAAAGGTTCAAACACGTCGTCGAGCAAGTGACGAAAAGTTTACAGTTTCTGCCTCAATATGAATAAATTAACTAAGAATCGTTTTGCCGCCAGCTAGACCGACGACAATTTCTGGTTAATTTTGAAGCCGAAACCGAGCATTTATAGCATTCCAAATGCAGCCCCAGCGCTGAGGTAGAAAAAATGGAGAAAAGAGATAGAACGGTTAGAAATGAGAAAAAAAGAGGGGAAAGTGGCGAAAAATGCTTACAGCAATCTTTATAAAACTTCGTAGCTATGTTTGTTAGTTCACTTAGCCATAAATAGCACTGTTAAAGCTTCATTATACATATCAAACCTTCTTCAATCAGTTTTGGCACTACCAGATCGTCACACCGTCTTGCGATCAGCCACGAAATCGGATCTGCAAGTCCCAAGGACACGCCTGAACTTTGGAGAGCGCGCCTTCAGCGAAGCGGCCCCAAGGCGTGGAACGATCTGCCACTGCACCTGCATGCCATTACTAACACTGACACATTTAAGCGGAGACTGAGAACTCACTTTTTCTGCAAATTTCATGACTTGGAGTATAATTTTATGTAGACTTAGTCATTTTATTGTATTTTATTCAAACGTATTTTATTGTTATAGACTGTTCAGCTCCGCTGTGAGTTGACACTGTGAGACATCATTATTATCATTATCATTATCATTAGAAGTAGAAGTCATCATCATCATCATCATCATCTCTCTTTAATAAAACAGATTGACAAAATGCAACCATACATAGCACACAAAAAGACCTAAAAGTCTGATAAGTGTAGGTTTACAAAAAGAAATGGGAAAAAGAGAAGAAAGGGGAAAAGAGGAAAGAAAGTACGATGAGAAAAGGTTGCTCCCTACGGTGATTTCTGATAGTCAGACTTGTCTATAGTCTAGACGGTCGGTCGGTCGTGGACTGTGTTGCATTGCATGGCTGAGTGGGTAGCGCCCGGCAGTGCGTACAGGTCTGTCCGGCAATGGCGAGTAGTCCTACAATTGATCGTGGGGGCTTCTTTTTCTTCTTTCTTCTCTCGTTTCTTAGTTTTTTCCCCGTGCACCTGCTCACACTAATAAGCAGTCCGCATATTGCAGCTGTAAGCTTTTCCAGCTTAGTGGAATACAAAATGCGTCGATTTTTGTGTATTATACATTTTGAGACAAACTGTGTAGCTTGTGTGACGCACTTGTGCAATGACGCGTTTGCATTTTCAGTTTATATGCTACACAAAAACGGCGACACGCGTCGCGATTGAACCGGACTCCGAGATGCAAAAACTGGTTTATTCTGGGTTTGCAAAAGATCTTTACGAATCAAACGCCTGTAGGGGAGTGATTCCCCATGTTGTTGACGCATATGCTGTTGTCCCGCGTGTCGCTGTCTAAGACCGGACACAGAATCTATTGACTCTGTCTACTGTCGACAACAGACTAATTCTATGTAGCAATTAACTGCTGTTGAGTTGCGGGAGGAGGGCGTGCCGACCGACAAGACGACACACCCTACCTCATCTCGTCACGTGACCTGGTGATCACGTGATCACGTCACGTGCAACGACGCCTCTGTCCGTCCGGGCTTTACTTCCTGCAGCCTTCGATCCCTCAGTCATCAGTTTCTATGGCGTTCAGCGGTTGACAGAATACGAAACAATGTTTCGACAATTTTTTGACATCTTAAAACTTAGAGAAAAAAGCATTTGCCTCTTTTGCCTCTCCTCCCTGTTACAATGCCACTGCTGTATGGACCAGACAGACGGACAGACGGACGGACGAACGACCAAGATCCGTATGGCGGCCAATTACTAGGACAACAGCACAATAACAACTTTAGCCTGGAGTCTCATAACTGGACCAGGAAGTAAGTCGGACAGAGTTACCCCGTAAAACGATGACCTCTGACATTTGACCTTTGACCCACCCTACCCATCTGATTGACTGCGTTTTCAGCACAAGTAGCACTGGGCTAGAAGATAGCTACTGTTGACCCTATCCTTTTTCACACAGTGATTTTTGAGACACGTCGAAATGTTTTTAGAATAAAATGTAGTCTAGTAGGCTATTTTTAGTAATGTAGTAATAAAAATGTGAATAATAAATCGCATATCCACTATTGCAGTTTCTGTTTATTTTTTTATTTTTTCAGGATAACGTTTACGAGATGTTTAAATAACAGGCTGCTTTCGTTCTAGCGGGTGATCAAAGTGACAGCAGCAGTAGCCTAATTATAATAATACGTAATGCCTCATATTCGGCGATTTTCTCGCTGACATATTGTGGGCTATATAATTTTTTGCTTGCTTACTTACTTACGTTTTAATGACCGTCACATTTTTACGTTGACAAACGTAGTAGTAGGCCTAATTTATGTCCACGCGTCTTGCTCTGATGTTAAGGTACTCAGCGATCCGCGTTCGCTTTCGGACAAGTAATTATCCTTCCATTAGTCGGCCGCCACTCCTAGCCTTGTGCTATCTGCTCAAAGATGACGCCCGTGTTGACGATACAATTATAGGCCTACATACACTCATCTTCTCTCAGTAGCAACAAAACGTTGCACGCTGTCTGTCGTTAGTCGATATTCATGAAGACATCACCGAGATAGACCTGTCTGAAAGGTGCGTCCACGCGACCGTACGACAACAACACACTTTACGGTAAAACCTCTTCTAAGACATAAAACCCAGGCCATGACAAACTAGAGTCCTTCACGAAAATGACAGATGAAATGTCGTAATCCTAGTTTGCGTCTTTTTGCGTTTTGACACAATACAGTAGTGTCACGTCCACACGAACAGACGGACGGACGGACGGACGGCACTGCGATAGTTATGATAGGACATCTTCATAGCATGCTACAGTAAAGCCCTGTAAAAAGTTAAAAACCCTACGACAACGTTTTTCGTCATCGACAAAACAACTTCACTGATATTATCAGATACTATAAAAAGCGGATTTGATCCGCCGACAGATTTCAACCAGTATACACGATGTTTCATAAAAAAACAACTCCTTTTTTCTTTCATAATTTACTCAAATGATGGTCAATTTACATGAAAATTTTATCGGTTGTAGCTGAAGAAATACTAATTTAAAATGTTTCAACAAAATATGGCAGTTGATTAAATATTCCTTGCTAGTCGTGACGTAACGCTGACGTCGTAATGTGTCACGGGTACAAGCTTGCTACTTTCAACTGGTGCTGTTAGTTGCTACTCTGCTTTGATGGCAAAATTAATCTGGTTTGCTGATGAAAAATGTTCATCATGTCAGCACTAAGCAACATGGGGACATGAAATCAGGCATATCGCGATCCAAAAACTCAACCATTTTGCAAGCTCGATGTGCTAGTGCACTGTCTTGCTCGAACATGTGAAAGTCCAGCTATCCCCACAGACAATGTCATGTAAATGCGATCGCTTTGCACGTTTTTTGTAGGCCTATCTGCAACTGTAAAACTGCAAAAAATTTGTCATCAACGAAATTTTTACCATCGGAGCAGGGTTGCAACTGACGACACCAGTTGAGACTTGCAAGCTTATACCCGTGACACATTATGACGTCAACGTTACGTCACGACTAGCAAAAAGTATTTAATTAACTGCCATATTTTGTTACAATATTTTGAATTAGTATTTTTTCAGCTACAACTGGTAAAAATTTCATGAAAATTAGTCGTCATTTGAGTGAATTATAAAAGAAAAAACGGGGTTGTTTTCTATGAAACACCGTGTATTTGGCATTTTTAGATAACCGGTCCAAAGTTTAGTTTCGGAGTTTTGTCATAGAAGGGTGTGTCACTGGGGGGGGGCTTTGTCGTGGTTGTCGTGTCTGTACCCGGTTCACGTACACTACTATTCAGTCGCTGTTTTGCTTCATTTGTCTCCGCTTCAGACGATGTGTTCGTCACTCATCTTTTCAAACATCGCATCGGTCAGTTTCTTTCTTTCGTGGATTATCGACTTTCCCCTAATCAGCCGGCTCGCAGATAACTCGAGTGTCCAGAAACAACAATTATCCCAGTAGTTCGTCCACTCCTCTCTGTTCTGTCTCATCATCTGGCAATAATCGTATATAATCATCTTGCTGTCTTGTTTCTCGTGGGATTCCTTTCATCCGTGGAGTGTATCATTACGATATGTATGGCAACTGTCACGGACAGACAGTCTCTTGATTACTTGTGGCCTACGTGCTGATGGTTGGTCGGTCACGGGTCAGTGAGCTGACCGGACACGGACAGTCAGAGATCCTAGAGGTTGTGTGGCCGGCAGACCGGCAGGACGTTTTTCTTTTGTTGGCCGTGTTATGGCCGTATTGCTTTTATTTGGTTGTTATAACTGATTGTTTTCTTGTTTACTGGTGCTCGCTACTGTATTATATTTCTGTTTGAAAAGTTTGGACTGTTCTTTGCTCTTCGAATGAGTAGCTAGGGCTATAGGAGTCTATTGGGCCTGCAGTGTAGGCTAAACAACCGACTAATCTGTAACAGCAACTGATGATTGGAGTGGTGGTGATGGAACCGGGGCATGCGGCAAAAGAAAGAAAGAGCAAAGTCAACGAGGGCAAGAGCTTTCTGGTGCAAAATTAAGTTAGTAGGCCTTAAGTTTGAGTAATAAGTAAACATTTATAGTGCGCACAAAAGCCAGCTAAGTTGGCTTAATTTGGCGCACTTGACTGAAATTATTAGCTGCCAAAGATTTCTAACTCAAGACACGAGCTGAATGGTGATCCGTAACTTTTATCCGTGAAAGTGAAAAAGACAAACTAATAAAAAAAGAAAAAAACTTGGAAAAGAGATAAGTTTTCACAGGAGAACAGAAGACACTGCGAGACGGGTTGACATTATAAGAGACAGAGTAGCAGAGGATGAAAACTGAGATGAGATATATTATATAACTCGACTTGCTGATATAAGCGATATTACGTTTCACTTATTATTGCAGTCTAATAAAGCTAGAAAAGCAACCAGGGAGCGCAAAGCTCCACTACCGCTACGTAAATTTGTCCGTTATGTTAGCGAAATGTTGATGTTAGGCTATAATGCAATAATACACTGTGTCTTAAAAGAACATCCCGAACATTTTCGATTTTAACTTGAAGAAGGATTATCGAATTTTAAACTTTTTGGTCAGAATATTCCGGAAACAATTCTCCATCAAATCATTTTGCAGTTTTCCACCTCACCCATCGTATCTTTCTGCACTACCTGGGAAAATCAGAACCAACGAAATGTTGTATTTTTACCTAAGTAGTATTACTACTTAATGTAAATAACGCACAAAAACACATTTTGTTTACATTTTTGACACTTTGGCTGACACTTTATCTAAATGTTTTGTTTTTTAGCTGTCTGCAATAAAATTGATCGAAATGTTGGCCCATTGTGCAACCACGGGCATGAAGACGATTTCTCCATTCATTGACAGCAGTATCGATAATGTTATGCTCCAGACTAATCCCGACTTCACCAGTCGCTTCTTGAATTCATAAACATTCTTTAGCGTCATATGGTAGACATATTGCTGAATGGCAGTCAAGTGTTGTAATCGGCTAGCTTTTGGAAGCCATAAATCAGGCTAGACGGAATTTATCGACGTTTTTTATATCTTCAACGCGTATTTTGCTTGGTTTGATTTCCCCAGGTAGTGCAGAAACAGACATTGGGTGAGGTAAGAACTCAAACAGTTATTTAGTAGCCAGCTGTGTCGGAAATATATATGTGCCAATAATTATTGAAATCTCATAATCTTACTTCAAGTTACGGTCAATAAGGTTGGGGATGTTTTTTACGTTTTTGTCTATTTGAACGTATTTATCGCTTGTTTTTTTCGAGGTAAAGCAGAAGCAAACATTTAGTGAGATGAAAAATTAAACGGCCATTTAATGGCAAGTTGTGTCAGAAATATTCATACCAAAAATTATGAGAATCTGTTATTTTTTGTTCAAGTTAGAATCGAAAATGTCCGGGATGTTTTTTGAGACACAGTGTAGAATAATTTACGCTAGAGAAAAAGGCTAAAATTTGTTTAAGATCGTGAGCTAGTTGCTAGAAGATATTTTTGTTTTTTATTAGATTTTATTCCTGCAACATGCTGGCTGTTTCTGACTTTCGCTGAATTCTGTCCTCATTGTCATAAGTTGGTCGAAACTAAAATTGAGTTAAAAAAAAGTAAGTTTCATAGGTTTTTAAAAACCAGTAAACCTCAAAAGTACAAATTTTGTGTTTTTACACCTTTCAATTCATTGCGCAATTTATAATACAGATTAATTTTAATTTGATATTTAAGTAATTTACTTAACCAAAACGATGTGACACAGATCTTTTTCTATAACTAGATTTTAAGACTTGTGTTTCGTTTTCTTTGTACACGAAAACTCTTTTTAAAAATTAAAAACTTAAAAACTTTTTTTAAAAAGCTAGTTCTTTTTAACTCTGATGTTTGCAACAGAATCTACTAAACGTTTGCAACAGCATTGAATAATGTGCGTTTGTTTTTCGGTCAATGCTGCACACATGAGACATCGCCTCCTATTCTAGTCTGCAGCAGCAGCAGCAGCAATAGCAATATCAACGATGATGAGAGTCTGGAAGCAAAGAGCTGACCCACAGTCACAGATCTTCATCAGTGGACAGCGCTTAGATAATAGCCACCGGCCTGTGGACATCACGTCAATGATGCTATAACATTGATCATCGGTTTTTGCCTCTCAACCCGCTGGCTACAGTTACAGTTATTGCAGCCGAGTGGTGTTACATCGGCGGGGGTTAACACTACTAACACTGATGCATGGCCGTGATATTCTGTAGATGGAGGTGTCGCCTGTTTTTTTTCTCATGATGATCTGTTTAAAAAGCGAAATCCACACGTTGGCATGCTGCTGTTTGGTGTGACATCTAGTGTCAAGTCAAGAGAACGGTTTCTTGTAGCGCGTACACGATCAAAATAAGCGCATACACCGTGTCTCAATTAAAACGTGTCACTTTTATTTTTTTGCGCTACCCCGTATAGATTCATTGTTGTAAACGTCAAAACTACGACTTCTGAATTTCGCAAGGTAGTGTAGCAAAAGTATTCAGTTGAGGTGGTCTAAGCTAGTCTCATTTACGTCAAGTTTCTTCCTGATGTTGCATGTCAAAAATTATCAAAATCGCCTAATGTGTCACAAGGTTATTCAAAAAATAAAAGCAGCATGTATTTTTGAGACACGTTGTAGTAGAATACAAAGCATCGTCCAGTACAGCGTTATGTTAAATCGTCTGATGTGTGCGCTTTTCCAGAAGTGTGGCTTGCGTAATTATTTCAACAGTTTGTCGTTGTCGTTACGACTATTTCACGTGTTATCTAAATTATAATCTATTTTAGTTTAATCTGGAAGGAATTTATACAACGTCATAATGTCCTGAAGTGAACAGAGGTGCTGGCATTGTTTGCTTTATTGTGAGCTGCCTTATTTTGTTATCAAGTCTGAGTATATTATGCTAGACCACGGTCTGGATCGTCTGGTTATGTGAATGCTAAAAAACTCACACATCTCAGAGAACCCAGACAGTGATTTAACCCACTTATTCTACGGTCGCCGTCGGTCGATAGTACAGGTTCGGTCGGTCAAGCATGACTGTATCCATGGAGTCTGTTATCGACACTTTGAATCACTCGAGACACAACCGTAGAGAAAAGTGCGATTGTATTATTTATTACTGCATTACACTTTTATACAATAAGATTATACGTGATAGAATACAATTATGTGCTGTTGTGCATATACAAAGTTTATTTCGCATAAATGCAGCAAACAAACAAAAAAAACACACGGAGAAAAACAGAAGAAAGCGCAAAGCAAACAAGAAATTAAACATACAGTCACATAGCCAAGAACAGAAATCCACAACCACCGTCACAGATCGGTCAACTGATAAACTTCGATCGTCTTCCTTGAATCTCGGCGTCGAGTTCTTGTTTGATTTTAATATAACACGAAAGTAATAAAAAAGATGCCACAACGACGTGATAAAGAAATGTAGGATAATACCAAAAAAATTGTCGCAAAAAAATGGCAACAAAATCCGTCCTAGGAAAAACTGGCAAAAGTTTACCAGCGACGACTGTTACACCACGTGGTAATTAAAACTCCCGCTATTAACGGTTTCAGTTTCACTCGTATAGCGTTGGTCCAGCGAGGGTTGTCGCTGTCGGCGCTGTGCACCACGCTATTATGAAGCAAGTTGTCTACAGTGCAGTCTGTAATGAGAGCCCACCGGCGGTGACAAGAGATAAACGACGCTAATTCTCGGCAATTATGCCCGACGTCGATGAATGACCGGTGTTAACTGTGGTGTGGCCTATACCGCTTGGCTTGTCACAGGCCGCCCCCAGGCAGACACGGCGAGTGCATGTATCCATAAACGAACGACTAACGAACAGTCCTGAACCGTTCCCGTGTTCCGCGAAACCGTCACTCCGGTACTGTCAAGGCGTGTAATACCCCGTTTACACGATCAAGCTGGTTCGACGAGCTGGCTATATGTTAGCTGGACGAGCCAGCTCGATGTTTGCTGGACGTTTGCTCGATCGTGTAAACGGGGTATAAACCACACTCAGCGTGCACTAGTACTGTTTTCGCATCTTTCAACTGTAGTCGTGCGTCATGAAGCAAACGGTGGTGTAGTTTATGGGACCCGAGCGTGGTTTAAACACGCTACAGGACTGTCTGGAGTGGTAGTATATAAGCTCGTACCGCGTACTTGTTTACCCGCTTCAGCAGTGCCATAACTAGTAAAAAAACTCAAACTAAACTGCATTGACATATTGCAGTTTAGTTTAGTTTATTTTTTTTGTCGCACACTGACACACAGTCAGTGCGATGCGGGCAATATCACCTTTTGTGACTTTTGCTGTTTTCAATGTGCGAGTTCTTTAATATTGCCGTTAACAAGTGTATAAACTGATGTTTTGTGCATTTATAATAGTAACACTTGATCTTTGCCATAGTATCGGGCCTTAACTCGGCCTGCGGCCTCGATACACAGCGCTGCAGCGTAGCCGTTATCTACACTGTGTCCCAAAAAAACATCCCCGACATTTTTAACAGTAACTTGAAAACCAATTATCAGATTTTGATAATTTTTACAGAAATATTCCTGACACAACTTGCCATCAAACGACCACTTAGTTTTCCACCTCACCCAATGTATGCTTCTGCACTACCTAGGAAAAGCAGACCAAACGAAATATGTGGTGAAATAAACAGAAAACCTGAAAAAATATCCCCGACATTATTGATTGCAACTTAAATAAAGATTAGCAGATTTTAATAATATTTGGCAGAAATATTTCTGATATAACTGGCTATTTACCAAGTTTCCTGGGGAAAGCAGACCAAGCATAATACGTGTTAAAGTGAATGAAAAAAACGTCAATAATTTCCATCTATCTTAATCTGTGGGCCCCAACAGCAGGTCCATTACAAGGTTTGACTGTCATGCAGCAGTGTGTCTACCAGATAAAGTTTAGGAATGTTTATGAAGTCAAGAAGCGACTGGTAGTGCCTGGATTGGTCTGGAGCAGAACTTTATCGATACTGCTGTCAATAAATGGAGAAAACGTTTGCTTGTATGTGTTCACATAGTGGGCCAACGCTTCAAGCAATTTTACTGCAGGCAGCTGAAAAATGGACAACTGAATGAAACGTCAGTCATAGTGTCAGAAATGTGAACAAAATGTTTTTTACGCGTTATGTTAATTAAGCAATCATATCGTATTGGATAAAAAAGTGATATTTTGCTGGTTGCATTTTCCCAAGATAGTGCGCTAACAAACTTTGGGTGAGGTGAGAAACTAAATAGTCATTTGATGGCAAGTTGTGTCAGAAATATTCGTGCCAAAAATTGTCGAAATCTGATAATTTGTTTTCAAGTTACACTCAAAAATGTCGGGGATGTTTTTTTGGGACACAGTGTATAATAATGTTGATGACGCGTCGCCATGGTGACGACGGCTGCAAACGACTCCGTATCCTCTCCCTCACTTTTCTCGTATCGTCTCTGACGAGAAAAGAGGAGTTGGTGGGTTATTACAACAACAACGAAGTCTATATGACGTCACAGCCAATCGCAGTCCAAACTGATACATTTTTAGTCCTATTTTAAAGATATAGATGACGTCAGTACATCACCAGCAGATATTGTGCATTGTCTGTGACATCACCAACAGCAACGCAGATTCACACCTGCGACGCCGACGCGACTCGACAGTTGAGTCGCGTTGGCGTCGTAGGTGTGAGTTGCATGCAACGTTTACGTTAACGATTACAGTACCAAAGCATGAACGTCGAAGGATCGGACGAAAGTTCCACCATGACTCGTCACGACATTCATCTAGCTTGCAGTCCACATATTTAGTACGCCGAGTGAGGGCTTTGTTTGTGTGCGAGTCTATGGTCTCTAAGACTGATTGACTCATAACAAACTGTGTCGAAGCTGAGCAGTCATCGACGGATGCCACTACGCTCAGTGCGCAGTTACGCTGTCATTCTGGTATTAGTGGAAGCAAGTCCGGTGGCCGCGTTATGTATTACCCGGCGCTCCGCCGTCATGCTGAGTAGTGTGGTCTGCGACACTAACCGTATACAGTGCCCGGAAGAGTGTCAGCGGTCTTTATCAGTGGCGGATTCAGAATGTGCTTTTGGTCCAAAGGGCAATAATTTGAAGCTTGAAGAGCCGGGGCAAGAAAGGTTTTAGAGAAAGGGCAGCGACCTCACCACCTTTGAAAGATTTAGGGGAACGTTGTACGTTCTCCCAGTAGGGTCCAAAGTAGAGCCCCGGATCCTGAATAGGTTTTATGCAGAATAGCTTTTCGGAACCTGATATGTTTTTGCCGTGCCAGAAGAACACTTTCAGTATTTCGATAATTTGCGTTCTGACCATAGCCATAACTAATAGCCATCTGTGTGGCCCGAGGGTGTGACGAAAACACGAGACCTAAAGTCGCGAGACTGGACAACTCGAGATCAGTTAGTAAGGGTGAACTTCGCGAATCGCGAGATTTGTTCTAGCACGGATGCCGGACTAGCCAGTGGCCTCGTTTTCGTCCTCGCTGCTGTTGCTGCTGTCGACACGCGGCTGTGGAGACTCCGTATGAGCGCCGACGAAATGGCTAACAAAACGCAGAAACTGCAGGCGACTCTAAGCGCCGCTGTCGAATCTCGACAAACAGGACTTGATCCGTTTGTCCTTTAGCATGTTTCATTTCTTTTTCCACCAACGAATGCTTAACTCTAGAACTACTCTGCCCAAACATTATCAAATATTCTTTTCGGATTTGGTGGCACGTTGTTATGTTTCGCGATGTCAGGTCTCACGCTTACAGCACTCCCGGCCCGATAGGGGTTTTGGCCCATTCACCCTGTATTCGCCACTGGTTGTCATCAAGTACAGTTGTAGTGACCGAGAGAGCAAATGAACGACGACTTTATTTTTCCTGGTCGTTCATTGTACAGTAGTTCACTGTTCATTGTTAACACTAGCATGAATACAAAGTCGCACGCGCTGCTGTATAGCTGTCAATCATGTTTAGCTTCGCCGGGAGCAGTCCTGATGGTACTCAAGTTTTATAGTTATTTCGTCATGTCGCGTTCTTATTGGGGGTTTTATCGTTTGTTTTATGTTTTAGGCACGTGCGGCTGACCCGTATTCGATAAACTGTTTACTTACTTCTTGCTTACTTAATCTAATCGAATCGGATGAAGTCTCAGAACAATTTGTTATTTTTATCGCGCCACTGTCACGAGTGAATCAGAAGCGCTCGCTTGCTTACTTGCTTATTTACTTGACTACGTGGAGTTACTTTATTCAGCTCTGTAACTTTACCCATAAAAGGCCATAACTGTATGATTCAGAGTTTCACTGCCTGAACCAAGCAGAACTAAGACCACCAGTTGTTGCACAATGCGCTTAAGCTGTTCAGCGTTACGTGATATAACAGAGAACTGGAACACGCCTTTTGTTACACGACAGCAACGGTTACTTTCTTTATTGGACAATTTTCAGCGTAGGTTACAGCGCTCAAAATGGACCAGCTATGTAAATGAAAGTTTGCTGCCATGTTTTTTTTTGGTTTACGATGCATAATGCGGTTTAAAAGTGCATTTAAAATATTAAGTCTTTGGCCTAGAGGCTTACGGAGGTTTCGTCTCTCACGGATCTTTTACTGGGTTTACTGCGAAACTGCACACAGCTGCAGTTTAGGCCTTCCAGGCATACGCGTAAATAAAAAGAAATCTAGTACGCGTACGGAACACTGTCCCAAAGTCCCTGGTGGGGAGAGAAGTTAACGGAGAAAATGGGAGCGGTGGGAAAGAATGGCGAATGTGTGGGGTAAGGGGGAGTGGGTAAAAAAGAAAGATGGAAAGGGGTGGCGAGACGAAAACAAATTACAAGAATATGCAATTTCATTCGTAATTGAATGTAGGCCTAGAAAAAAGTGTACATAAACTGACTGTGTTAAAATACACCACTGCTTATTTCGGTAAGCTATATTATAGACTTAGTTGTCGACCACTATTACTGTGCATGCCTTCCTGTGGTGACGCGTGAATTTCCCACACTTGCTATTCTTCATTGTTACAGTGAACGACTTAGCGTGCGTGTAAACAAGGATGGGGTCCTCGAAAACAGTCCTCGAGCCCATTAACATTATGCGCTATTTCATCTCACGTTTTATTTACTTATTTGCTTACTTACTTAGACTCCGTTACTTAGTGGCCTCGGCCTCGATGACCATTGATCTGGTTTTGCTCTTGGCCTTGGCTTCCAAAATCATTGACTTTGGCCTTTAAAATGCTAACCTCGGACCCATTCCTGGTAAGAAGAACTCGTAGGCCTGTAATAAATAATAGAACAAATCAATAATGTATATGATCGTGATCGTGATCGTGCCGATGACAACATACGTGCGTACTGTTCGTGTGTCTGTAGGTACATGGCGATAATTCACCCGCTGAAGCCGCGCATTGGAGGTGAAGTCGTGCTGACGGTTATTGCCGCCATCTGGGTGGTCTCTATCGCCATCGCCATTCCAAACCTGCTGTACGCCGAGATCCACACGTTCAACGGCACCGACGTAACTGTCTGCTACCTCAAGTGGCCAGACGGCGAGTCTGGTGGACCTTCCGATTTCGCGTCAGTACATAATTATGATCATAATAATGCTTCTGGTGCTACTGCAACTTCGATGCTGTTTTGCAATTCAACGTGCTACCGATGAACGAAAAAACACAAATAAAAACTCAGATGAACATGTCTATTACAGGCTTAGCGCATCTACGCTGTTTAATGCTATAATATTAGTGACAATATTTACAAAACAAAGTGTTTCAACTGTTTTCAATTTTTTGGCGCTGCAACTAGGCCGATAATTTAGCTAGACATAGTTAATACTGTATAATTAATTAATTTGCAATAAAAAAAACATTTGTCGAAAAAATTAGCAGCAAATTTAGCACATTAGAAACATAAAAATAAATAACTGTTTGTCAAAAGCTTTCAACTTCAGTTTTGCTTTTCGCCACGTTAAGCGTTGTTATTGCGTGCACTACGCGAAAGTCGTTGTACCGCAGCCAATATCAGCGTCATCTTTGCAGCATGCCTCAACGTCGCGGTAGTGCAGATTTCGAATAAAGTTTTTGACTCCAATGTTAATTAATAGCAGGTTTTGTTACTGTTGTTTACAAGTCAAGCAGCTACAAGCTAACAAGACTATTTAATGCATGTTTTGTTTATTTTGGTATGGAGTTTTGCAAAAGTGCTCTATTTCACACTATTATTAAGTGAGGTGGATTATTAGTATACTAGCAGTTGCATGTTACTATTATTAAAGTTGCCTACCAAAATTACAAGTGTACGTTTGACTTTTTAACAGTTATTATTCGGAATATTTTACTTTTCCCCTCTTATACACTAAAATGCCTTTTTTGGATGACGTCATAATTACGTCATCACTATAGTTCGCGGATGTTTTACCGGTCACCTGGTACGTTTGACCGGTGACAAAATTTGACCGGTTATATAGCCTATAAACTATTTGACCGGCTACCGGTCAAATTTTCTGTGCTATTATATTTATCTAATTTTGTTTTAACACACAATCGCTATGATTCAGTCAAGAACTACTGAGCTGATAGAGCGATTCTCGCGCCAACGGCGCTATGCGCGACTATGCACAATGTGCCGATAAAAAATTCCGTAAAAAATCTATGTCTCCGAAAGCATAAAAGATTTTCTAACAAAAGCCATGTGCATTTAACTCAGGCAACATAGTCTGCACATTTTGTCAAACTAGTTCTTGCGGTTCAGTAGATATACGCCGTACTTTTTCAAGTGCGCATACAGTTAATGCGTGATGGATATTAAAAAAATGAATTTAATTCAGTAGACATTTACGCCAGCACATTAAACGTTTCCGCAACGTGCTCAAGCTCGGGTTTTTGTCAGGATAAAGTATGCTTTTACCAGTTTAGCCGCAATTTCTTGCTCGCAAAATGTTTGAATACGCACTTTGTCTTCATTGCTCTGTGTACTCATCGCATTGTAACTCAACTGAACTGAAATGACAGTTTTCGACGAACTGACTAATGGGCAAACAGTAATGCATTACAGTAGACACCGTCGAACGGTGTTGGTGGCTTACGTGACTACATTTACCTCTGCGTCCACCAATGACCAATGAGCTGGCCTTGCTTCCCCACTGGTTAGGCCTAGTTCATCAAAAACTTAACCGTGTCAGTTCAGTTCGATTTAGTTATGTCGTTCTGAATGCGCTTTTAAAACGTCTCACAGTAATGCTGCTGGTGTGTACTGTGTACTTTGTACTAATAATAGATACGCATTGCTACTGTTGGTGGTCAACTACGTGGCGCCTTTGATCGCTCTGGTCGTTACGTACAGCGTCATCGGCGTACAACTCTGGGGCAGCCAAGCCATCGGCGAACGCACGCCCGGACAGGAGGAAACCATCAGATCCAAGCGAAGGGTCTGTGCATTCTGCTCTTAAGAAAATTATTCGTATTTCCAGTATTTTACATCAACAACAAAATCGGGCGTTTCTCTCTTCTCCTCTCCCCTCTCTTTACCCTTTCGCTGTACTATTTCTAACCTCTCTGAAATTTTCCAGAACTGGGCTGATAAAGGCCTCATTTTGGTACATTTAAGGCTTACAATTACGACAAACTTCGTAACATTAATTGAACAAAAGTTTTTCTTTAGAAAGGTTTTTTTCACCACACGGTAGGCCTTGCCAGGGGCCATGCCGCGCCCCATCGCGATCCCGCTTTGCGTTTACGGTTTTTGGCTCAGTGCCCAAAAACCGAAAATCCCATTACCGTCGTTATTGCGGTTATTTTCGCGTGGTAATGCGCGGTTGGTTTACTACCTGGTTGGCCGTAGCTGGAGGCCATGCGACGTTCCATCGCAATACCGATTTCCGCTTCCGATTTTCTTCAGCTACAGATTTTTATATTTTGGGGATTGACGTTCAAGCCCTCCTTTTCGACTCCGAACACGCTGAGTGTCCATGTTCGCTAAATACTGGTTAATTTTCACAAATTTTTACCGTCAAAATCTGTCGAAAATTTGCTACTCGGTGGCATGCACACCAGATCTATTATGTCGCTACACTACCTTAATGACTGGCGAGCGTCGCTTTGCTGTCGCGGTGTCGCCAAGCCAGGATCCAGTAGAGTGGGTAAAGTGGGCATTGATATCGCGTAAGAATTAGCGAACCCCGTCAAACTGGTGATCGGACTGATCCAAGTTACACGGCTACAATGCTGGTGAAACCTTATATATTGTTTTCTTGTGATTGCCTTGCCTAAATTTTATGCTGTTAAAAATATTTAGAAAAATTTTTTAGTCGGGAAATTTTCGTTCAAAACAGCAAACTTTGTGGCTGAAACACTTTCATTTTGAAGAAAATTTAAAGATAAACATTAAATTTTGTACACTCGTACTCTTTTTTGCGGAAATTTGCAGTTTCTGTTAAAAAATTGCAATTTTTTCTGCTTCTTACTTTTAAAACCCGCGACGTTGCTGAGTGCGATTTCAGACAAAGAGAGAAGAGAATTCTTATGAGATAAAGCAGCAGGCTGCATCGGGCGGCATGATGAAACTATTTCTATCGCTGTGCGGCATGTGGTGACGAGGTCAAAGATCACGAGATCAGTTCGCGCCTGCGTGGTGCACGGCAAATTGCGGACGATTAACGACATCGATAAATCTCCGGCAGTATCAATTGTACTGCGTCGACGACTCTTTCGCGAAAAATTGCGATCCGAGAAATGGATCGGATGAACGAGTGGCCAGTGGACAGTTCGACGAAACAACAACGACAAAGGCAATGGCAACAACGAGGACGACAACAAGTTCTTAACGGCACATACAAATAACGTCGTAAAGAGAGAACAGTGCAATTATGTAACCGGATCAAATGAGTGAATGGGCTGTGCGGAGTTCGACAAAACAACAACTACAGCTAGAAATACAACGACAACAACTGCAACAACAAATCGACAGTTTCTTACCGGCATATATAAATAACATTATAAAAAGCATTGTATTTAAATGGATCGGATGATGATGATCACATCCAATCGCTATTTCGCAGCTAGAGCCAGCTTTGGACCTGCTATTATGTATTAGCTGCTACTGCTGCGGCTGCTGATGATAATTATGAAGATGATGAGAGTATTGTGGTGATGATGACTGCAGTGCCAACGTGCATGATTAGATTGCTGTGGTAGGCCAACGGCGCGGATTTATGACATCCGCTTTCTGGTGGACACTGTACAGTGCCTTCTCGTATGCAAGGAGACGGGCATTCACTTCTCACCCATCCTGGACATTTCCCCTCACCTCGTCTGATACTGACTGGTTGTGTAACAATTAGGACGTCGGACTTGCGATAGCGAGGTCGTTAGTTCGAGCTCCCAGTTGGGTCGCTATAAAATGGTTAATACTTGGATAACAGACGGGTAAACCGTCTCTGTATAGAATCAAATCCAAAATTAACTCAGCTTTTCATTCCTCCGGGGTAGGTATATCAAGTACGAAACTCAGTATTAGTAGTAGATGCAGTGTATGCACTGTTCAAACACCAACGCAACCGTGCAACAGTTGATCAACAAGTCACATGAAAATAAATAAACAGGATGTACAAATGTTGCAAAAGTGGGAGAAAACTCAGCGAAAACATCTAGGGGAGAAATGTCAAAGAGGGTGTTCAGGGAAAGAAATGTCGCACACCATCTGCATGGCACTACGTCCATACATATCGCGCATACGAATTGCAAACGAGTGGTCCGCAGACATCTTATTATACCGCCTCATATACAGCTTGAGCCTACGACGACATGAACCCTGAAAAATCGCCAATATATGGCCTATATACAGTGTGTTTCAAAAAAAACTTCTTTATCATTGTCCATGGTAGGCTAATTAACAGATTTTAATTTTTTTTCTGGCAAACTCTGTGGACAATTTACAAAAAGCTGTCTTAAATATCCCATATCGCAATACCGATATTTCGTCACTGCATTAATAATAATTATTCTATTATTTACAACAATTTTGTTTACTTTCGATTAGAAACATCAAAAATATATCAAACTAGAAATTTGGGGCAAAGCCCAACGTGAGTCCGCCCGGCGCCCTAAGTCCGATTGGGGGAGAAATTTTGAGGGGTGAAATTCCCCCGGTAGCAAAGTCACGTGGCCCGCACACAAATGCATTAGCATACGCAAAACGCGCACTATTGACTTAGGGTGGGTAAACATTAGCCGCGTAATCTCT
>Ga0209367_1000266_pt1 | contig 45706 bp, 32 predicted proteins | sample WorMetLIZISLAND2_FD_187412 | JGI IMG/M metagenome (GOLD analysis project Ga0209367, IMG submission 187412) | Marine gutless worms symbiont microbial communities from Max Planck institute for Marine Microbiology, Germany - Olavius geniculatus... ... | reverse complement strand
CAAAGAATACTGGCAAAATTTCTTAAGATAAACAGAAACAGGGAAGGACTGGGACACATTACTAAAAAGATTTGGATAACAGGAAGCACTGAACAAAGGCATGAGAGCGGCAGATTGAAGCATGCATGTACTGAAGAGAATGCGACCACTGTGAATGAACTGGTAGCCTTACTAAACCATGAAGGCCAGAAACAAACACTCTGTATAACACGCCAGATATCCACAAAGACGGGTCTAATACAGCACAGCATTGTACAGATCATTTGTCGCAATTTTGGTCTGAAGTGTCTTTCATCTTCCAACATGCCTGTTGCTTAGTATTGCTAGTTTTTTCTTGCATTTATATTTCACAAGGTAGTGTAACGGCACAGTTATGATGTGGTGGGATATTCAATAACTGCTTTATTGCAAATTGCCCAAAGAGTGTGTGAGTGAAAGAATTTCGAAAATTGGCTAATATTTGTCAAAGATATGGAAAGTTACAAAGTGGGACATTTTTTTTGAGACATAGTGTATAATAATCACATTATTGCAAATTGTCTGAAGACTGTGCCAGTGAAAGAATTCAGGGGCGTCCATCACCTCTCAACGCCAAGAGGCAACCTTCCCCCCAAATCTGTCGCTCCTCCGCCCCCTTCCCTTCTCCATCTAATTTTTTTTGTCCTTTCCGTTCTCTCTCTTTTCGTTGCTTTTTTGATCGTGCCTACTCGTAACAGTTGCCGCTGAAAACTTTGTTTAACCAGCAATTCATAAATTCACTTACTGATTGGAGTTGGTCAGCTAAAAATGACTGTCCGAAGCACATGCAGCACTAGTGCAATTATACATTATTCAGACACCGACAAATAAGTCAGCACTGGGTAATCGCTGACCACTATGATGTACCGTTTAGCCACAATACAAAACGTTATGGACAGGCAGTCAGACGGATGGACGACAGATCATGCCATCAGAGCAACTAATAGTACGGTCAGCTAAAAACGACTGTTCAGGCACATGCAACGATGGTGCAATGTTTATTCAGGCATTGAGAGATCAGTCTGTGCCGAGTCTCCACCAGTGGACGTTGTTGGTGTTGGCTTGTTCCTCTGAGTCTGACTGACAAGAGATTCGCCAAGCTGCAAAGCTGCTCCCAGCTTATGACTCACGTCTGTCACCTAGACAACCATGCAGCCAGCCACCAGACACTTTATACACTGAGCTGAATGTAGCAATTATGACACACGGCTGGAACAGCTCAATGCTAGTGCCAATGAGATTAAGATGAAGACACCAAAAACACGAAGAAAAAAACTTTCTTAAAATAGTAAATTCCTAAATGGTTAAACAGTATGTTTCTATGATAAAATTTTCTGAATGCATGATGTCATGGACATCAGAATTTCTAGAATAACGAAAAAGATGAAATGCTTGTCAGGGTCAAGTTTACTAGAAATGAGAATGCTCAACAAAGCTTAAATCAGAGGTGGTGGAGCTTAGCTTCGATGACTTAATCCTTACTTTCACATAAACCACACACATCTTCACTTATTGGCAACAAGCCTAGAATTACAAGTTCAGAAAAAAAAGCCAAAGAAAACGAAGAGATATTGTTACCTCCGGATCAGTATCATTGCCGGAAACGGCTGCAAGACGTTTATCAAAGTTGTGGAACTGACACGCTGCGGCAGCTTTGTCACCCGTGTTATACAAAAACACAGCATAGTTCAAGCACACCAGCGGGTCATTTCTGTAAACAGAACATACGATTTGATTGTGCATGTCAGTCCTATAAGCAATTTTCAACGAATCCATTATTAATATCATCTTTTCATTAAACTGAAGTGGCGGCTCTAGACAAAAAAATCTGGGAATGCTGTGCTCTCTCTCTCTCTCTCTCTCTCATTTCCAGTCAGGGAGATGGGTCACCGCCTCGATCCACTCCAAGAAGTCCCAGAGGCATTGAGGATCTGTGTTGAACTTTCCTCCTGGCCAGATGTCCCGCCGGGCCTTGTCATGAGCTGGACACTGTAGCACCAAGTGCTCTGCTATCTCATCAGCGCCGTTGCAGTGTGGACAGGTGGCGTCACTGGCGTCCAATATGATGCAGATACCCTGCCAGCAACGAAGAATGACCAGTGCGTAGTTGGGCCACCGTAACGCACTGGTACCTGGCCCAATCTCGTTGCCAGTGCTGGAACTGGTTGACACTGCCGGCGAGCACCCTATGGATTCTGGCATGAGGGTCGCTGAGATACCTGTTGTCAGTGACACTCTTCTGATGCACGAAATCCATAGGTGCCAAGAACTGTGGTAACAAAGTACCTCTCTTTGCTTCAAGGTCAGCTTCAGTGTTGCCTTCCAGACCCACACGTCCCGGAATCCACTGGACATTAATAGGGTTTGACGAACCATTGGTTGCAAGAACCGTCTAAATGGAGCTGCATACAGTGTCTGTCTGCCGAGCTGAACCTTGAATGCTGCACTTCACTCCAAACCCAGCTGAACAAGATTGCTGATACCTTTACTGGTATCACTGATAAAACTTCCCACTGGCCAGTGTGTTATGCACACTAAACTGCGAGTGCTGAGCTAAAATATGGGGTTCATTTGGGTCAAAGTATTTTGCAACAATGTTTTGTAAAATGTGAAGTGCTACAGCAATGTAATACATAAAATGCAACTAAAGCAAATATATCAGTATAGAGGTAACTCACATTTCCAACTTGACAGCTTGTTCATATGCCTGTGTAGCATTTGCATTGTCATCTAAATGACGAAGGGCAACTGAAACGTACAAAAATGCACGTACAAAATTAAACATTGTAAACACCATAAATTTTTAGCAAAAAAAGTAAAAAAAAATATTGCAGCATTGGCAATGTTCACAGGGCAGTCATTGATGTGTAAGATGAAAATAAAAAAAAACATTGAAAAGACAAGGAAAAGAAAACTGACATAGAATCTGAATAACTTGACAGAAAATAACTAAAGAAAGCAGACTAAAATAGTAGCACTTGGTGAACTCCAAGAAGAGGTTGTCATAAACAGTGTTGTAACAAATACTAAATAAAAGTATTTAAATACAATACAAATACTTAAAACTTTCAAAATAATTAAATACTATGTAAATACTGTAATATTACACGACAAAACTTTTATGCCACATTTTTTTTAATTTGTCAGTTTAGAAAAAATGACAGCAAAATGGTAACAGTCTAATCAATCAGTAGACCTAATCGCTAATAGACTAAAATCACAGACGTCTGTCAATGTCATCAAACATCTGACATCAGTTCATCTCTCACTATCAGTTTATTCATCTCTCAGTCACCAGTAATGCTCATAACTTTCAACTTTGCCAGTTTTTCAAACAGTTTGTCACCAATTTTATTTCGCCGTTTTGTCAGTATGAGTGAAGCTGAACTAAACAGTTTCTCCACTGGAGCGCTTGAAGGTGGGCACGTGTTATAGCAAACAAAAAGTTGCTTGACAGTGCATCACACAATGGTTTTGCATGTTTTGCACCAATCTTCACCAGCTTCTTATTCAGAACTGTGATTGTTGGCGGCACATAACCCATGCTGCATTGCTGTTCATCAATGCTAGCAGCAACTAAAACATCGGTATGGCCCATACAATGCATCGTAGTTGTCGTGCAAGTGTTCTAACATTTAAACAGTGCTGCAGTGAGTATTAAGAACTGTCAAACAGGCAAACACTGCCAAAAAGTGCCGGAGTAAATAATTAGAATTTTTTAAATACTAAATACTCTTTAAAAGTATTAAAATACCGCTTCAAATACCAGCCATTTGAAAGTATTTAAATACTTGCTGTTAAATACTGCCTATGTGTTTAAATAGTATTTAAATATTCGAAGTATTTAAATACTCTACAACACTGGTCATAAATCTGCTAAATGGTCAGATCACTAAAAAAAAGTCAACTCCAAGAAGCCAAAGATAGCAGATATTGATGTTTCCTTTGACGTAACACTAAGTTACGTCATTACAATAACAACAATTACAACACTACATTACAAAAAAAAATTGTACAAAATCAGCCAACTGATACTCAATGACACATAAAAACTGACAAACAGTGAAACTACAAACAGCTCCCCTCTATGCTGGTGCAGACGTGTTTAATAAAATTTTGACAAAGCACTTTGAACTAATGACATGTAATCGCTTTAAAATCAGAGTAATAGACCTTCTAAGACTTCACGTGACTGACTTTTTTCAAGTTTAATGAATGCTAAATTTCTGTTACATTTTTCTTAACTTCCTCCCTCATTAGTACTTTAGCGATACAAGCTGAGCAACAGAAACAGCATCCAGCTATAAAAAGTCCTGATGTAATAACTTAAAAAAAGTAAAGATCACAAACGAAATACTAAGACAAGAGCCAGTCCAGAAAATTGAGGGGGGCTACACAAAGATCCTGACCATACTTTTATCACAAAGTAGAAAACGCACCGGCCAGTAGCATGAAGAGGCTACCCATGCGAGGTCGCAGGCTGACGGCCGCACTTAGAAAGTGAAATGCCGATGCATACTGCAGCATGCTTAGATGAACCAGGCCAAGATTGTACAAGATCTTCCAGTCGAACGGGCAGAAATAGTTGGCACGCTTCAAACAACTGATTGCCTACCAATATACAGTCAATCAATCGAAGCACATATCAGACTGACATAAAAGTTAACTGTTTCAAACCTTATTATTGTTTGGTTGACGTTTTTTTTATGTTATGTCTAATGTTCAACCGAATAATGTATTTAAGAATCATATATCAGACTGCTTGGTCCACATGAATAAAAGAAATACACACAAAAAAAACCATAGAAATATAAGCACCATAAGAACGCATGTAAATCAGCCAACAGACTCAGGATAGCAAAATTAAAAACTCATCTGACACATCACTGAGGCAAGGTTTCACTGCAAAACAACCATAAGACAAGTTTAACAGTTTTATTGTGCTATTGTGCATACATAAAGCTAACCCACAAATCAAGCGAGTCAACTCAGTTCAGAGGCTCACCCTGACATTAACCTACTCTGGAAACAAATCAAAACTGTGCTTACCAGTAAATCTGTTCACTTGAAACCTGTGCCAAACTACACCTAGCAGCTAAAACCGATCATTATTCGCTACATACATTTCAATAATCTGGCTGCCATCACCGAGGCATTTTGCAAAATTTCAATAAAATTGATCCAAATCACCATCAGAATTTAACTCCTTGTTTTTCATACAATAGCTGTATATTCCATGAAAATTACAGACCCACAGAAATCTATGAAATGCAACGAGTAAGTCACCATGCAACTGCAAGTAACAACCATATTAATAAAAACAGCACTAACGTTTTCAGAAATGCCGTAACACAATAAATAATCCTCAGACAAAAAAAATCAACCAATAAAATGGCCCCAAAAACACGACCTGCTTGACAGAGATGGTAAGCTACTTACGGCGACGTATTTCTTTTTGCCGTAGAAACACATTCCTATGTTGTTCCACAGCGGCCCACTCTCTGGCGTCTCAAGCGCCACGATGCGATATTTTATCAGCGCGACGTCATAGTCACCATGCAACTGCAGCATACAGCCCGCAGCCAGGATTGCCTTAACATTAGTCGGCTCGAACGTCATCGAGTTACCAAGGTGCTCGAATGCCATCTGATATTCACCTTGCTGTACACCAAACACCGCACTCAACAGCAATAAATAGCAGTTTAGCAAAACACTTTCTAAGTATTTTGAGAATAGCAAAGGTACTACACGGTAACAAAGAGAATACATGTCATACAAAAACAAATGTTGTTTCGCGACGCAACTCTTGACAGATTCACAAACAAACATGGATTTAAATCAAATATTCTTAAGTTATTTAGGTGACAAATACAGTCAAAACTGATAATGGAAAGCTGTGTATTATGATTTTTTGACTTAGCACAACAATATAACTTCACACAGACAAAAAATAATTGGCAGTTAATCCAACTGAACATCTCAGTGCATCTGCATCACATTCTGTAAATGTGTGAATTAACTTGCTGACTTACTTGCATACAATTGGTGCATAACAGTACAGTATACTCTTAAATATTTAGCAAGCAAATAAGCATGCACAGGGGCAATGCTGCTGTAAGACTAGCAAATAACACCATAAATCTGTTATTTTATGCATGTCAACAATAAGTTGAAAATTAATAGTTTGCTAAAAAAGAAGCAAAAAATTACAAACTGTGGCTATAAAACCGATGCTAGGTACACTTTTAGCCTAGAATACAAGGTTATTTTTCCTGACAAATATGAACAAAACTGAGATAAAACAATTGAATTCACCTGCATGTAAAGCAAACCAAGCGTTGACAACAGTTCAACGTTTTCTGGTGAGCGTCTGCAATGTGACAAAATTCACAATGTTAGCAACTGTAAGATTTTAAAATAGTTTTTTGGCTGGCCAGAAAAATGACAATCACTGCAGCCAATGGCAGTCTTAATGCTAAATAATAAATTAAATTAACTCACGTGATTGCTTTTTTGTACGTATCAATCGCCATGCTGACATTTCCCTCTGCGAGATATACTTTCCCAAGCATAATATATGACAGATCGTTGTTTCCCAAAGAAATTGCCTCCGTGAGACACTCCTTGGCCTATACACACATGTCTCTATAATAAGTATAAATTCAACATTTATTTCATAGATTTGTCCATTACAACCCAATACTACAAGAAATTTGAGCTAATGCTCACAAGATGTGCGAAAGACTATAGCAGTTCCGGTTCAGTAGTGTAGCTGAAAATTGGGGTGTTCACGCTAAATGAATATACAAATACCAAATTCTATATTTGGATCACATAACGACAGTAGCGTGGCGCCACCTTGTGAATGATATAGACATGTGTCATAGCCGAAATCGCCAAAAAATCCATAAAACCCCTATTTTGGCGTTCAAGGTCATTGAATTTGGCGCCAATCGAAAGCCAGTGTACGACTTCCTATCAGTGATTAATAGTAACCTAAGCCCTATCTCGCACCGTTACTGAGATACAGCGACTTATTGGCCAAAAATCGCAAATTTTGCCCACCCTCTCTCATTTAGCGCCCTCATTCGGGGTGACCCCCTTCGAATTTATGTAAAAGCTTTACGGTTCCTAAAACTAGAGTCTTCCAGGCAGCCAACGGTGAAAATTTGGTGATTCTAGCTTGCACCATTTTTGACTGCTCCACCCGTGTGACAGACAGACAGACAGACAGAATTGCGACGGCAAAGATGCGCTAAAAGCAGTAGCTGCTTTCGCATGTAAAAATCAGACAATGCCCAGACAATGTCACAGTCCACCCAGGGATGTGCAGGAAAACATGATGGCCAGTCACCTAATGCCAAATTGCCAAAAGTGGTCCAAATTTCTGGTAGGCATAAAACATTTAGACTGCTCTTTTGAAAAAACCACCACTATCATCAATCTTTTATCTAAATCACAAAATTATTAGCACCGACTCTCAAACTGTCATATTTTGCCCCATTTTATTAATAAGCCTACCTACTTAAAATGACAAACACACCCGTGTATAACAAAGAAATCTGCTGCAGAAGTAAGCAGCAACTCTAAAAACCTTGGCCAGTGTTCTAAAATATCAGTATTACTCACATAAGCACAAGATATGAGACTAACAAGTAAAAATAGACCACTGAATCAACATTCATCTGTCAGTGTAACAAATTCCATCAGACACACAACATCAATCTTTATAGAATAAATATGCAGTAATATTTATACAGTTGTGTACCTTTTCAAGATCTTTCAGATACATGTAACACACGCCTTTGTTATGCATAATCTCCTGCAAACAAAATTCTGCTTAATGAGCAAAACAATTTTTGATGCACACGTGATAAATGAAAACAAAATTTCATAAATCCACTTATATTAATTAAATATAATGTGAATGATACAATATATTTAGTATGAACGTCATACACAAGGTACAAACAAACGTGTAAAGCAAAAATAATGAGAAAAAAATTTTAAAAGGGAGAAAGTGCAACTGATCAATGTGCAGCCAAATCATATCGTGCACGAACTGTCAATCATCACTTTGACATCACTGACTGAGAAATTGTCCAAGTGATACGCTCCAGACCTTATGAATAATAGTTCTAAGAACAAACGTGCCCTAGCAACATCTTCATCACTAACCACCTTCAGATAGTATCTTTGAATATACTGATGGCTAAATGACATCAAAGTCTTCATATTCAAAATCATACTTCGAGCAACACTGGAATACACTGCAGCCAAGTGGAGATTCCATGCGGCCATACCAAATAGCATATCTTACCACAAAGTTTACAAAATTATTATCACAATTAATACATCTTTGTGTGAATGTTAATAACTGTTTCATAAGTTCATCATATAATGGCAAACGACAACATGATAAAGGTAAGAAGACACTATGAGCATTAGATGGCATACCCCACACATGACAAATACCAACTCACCAAGCCCGATACAAACGTTCAACATATCCATTACAAACATAGCATAAGAACAATCGTTTCAAGTACCCAGTCTTTTGGAGACTTCTTCTGAGCTTCGCTGTACACATCCAGTGCAGCTCGATGTCGTGCTAATAAAAACCTACCAAATAAACATCATCAATCTAAATTTGCAGAGGTCAATGAAAAACTCAGACACTTCTATGTAAACCTATGAAAACTATTGAGCAAAATATACCAGAAATCACGTGTCTTTCCTATCCAACAGCATGGAAACACTAAAAACAGCAATACAGGCCACATAATTAACAATACTAAAAAAATTAAAAGTTTTCTACAACAAGAAGAGATATCGGTTCAATTGAAGGAAGAGACAGTATGTAATAACATAAACACCTGTGGCATCTAAGAGAAATTTCGTCATCTCTGCCTAACTGATAAAATAGATGAAACAAAATAACAAAATGATAATAGTGTTAATATAAAAAATACAGAAATGTCAACGGACAATCAGCAGCAAAGAGTACTCACAAAGAACGTGCAACCTGTCGGTAGTTATCAACAGAATGTGGGTTCAACAAAGTACACATCTGAAACTGCTCCAAGGACTCCTGGATAATGCCTTCCAGCCTCAACAACAATCCTGTCACATGCCACAATCGCCGCTGCATGCCATAATTGCGAGTAGCAACATCAAACAGCACATACAATGAATTTTTGTAATCTCAATGTCATACACTATACCGGGTAGCGGGTATGCTTTTACATTAAAAAATATCTAAGCCATTAGTTAATATGATCCAACTCCAAAATATGCATCAATGTTTTGTAAGAAAGTAACCAAGACAAGCAATAATAGTAGACAAAACAGACCTTGAACATAGACAGCATATTCACAAATTCCCTGGGACTCTGCTAACTGTTCCTTGACCACCATTTTACACTGGTCAAACTCTTTACGAACATAATGAAGATGAATCAGCCAATTTCTCCGTTCATGAATAGAAAGCTCCGTGGCTGCTACAAAACCAAAGATCAGCTTCTTGTGGTCAAAATTAGTAACATGCAAGTCAAATGCAGATCAGAAACAAAAGCTGTTCACCAACGAATTGAACCAGCTTGAAACAACAAAGATTCAACAAGAGAAAGCCCAGCTAGCGTAAAGGGGATCATGTGAAAGTGGCGCATGTTTGAAGGCCCACTGCGAACAAAATCTAAGCTCACTGATCCCAGCAATTTGGACATGATGACTTTCGGTCCCTTTTTCACATTCCCTGCCCTCCACAAATTCGTCACACTATCGGAAGTAATCAGTTTTTATTAAGTTATGGGCATGCGCACTGACTTGACCTACATTGTGACCTAGAATGTCACGGTTGAAACCATAATGTAACATATTACGCAGAGCCTGAAAAGCTATCGTTACGTTTCTTTCATATTCGGTGAAGGCTGCAACCAGTCTCGTGCAGCTGCTAATCGAGTGGCTTGGCTATTTTCCCTACTCGCTCTCATTTGTACTTAGACACCCCACACTCGAGATGACCCCTGTCAAATTTATGGAAAAGCTTCATGGATTCTGAAAAGAGTCTTCTAGGCAGGCAACGGTGAAAATATGGTGATCCTAGCTTGCACTGTTTTTGACTGATCCAACCATGTGACGGACGAACAAAATTGCGATGGTTAAGATGCACTATAGCAGTACCTGCTATCATGCGTAAAAAACTGAAACACGTCTGCTTAAGCGATAAAATTTTCAACCAAATGTACATAATAAAAATACATCATGCAATTTGACGTAACACATGCATAATTTGTCACTGCAGAGAGAGTGGGCAGTGTTCAGTGTTCACGATCAAATGAAGACTTTCCTCAGTGACTTTCAGTGACCCAGTGAATTTCCTCTTGCAAAGTAAATTACCTTTCAATGGTTTTGGCTTGGTGGGTGCAACCGCTGCAGGCTGATCTGTTCTATTCATTAACACCTCCTATAACATAGCAAAATATAGCAAAATAGTCTGAAAATGTAAACATCAGTTCTGCATTGTTGACAGCAAAGTGTTTTACAGGTATTGGCCGCGATGCCTTGACCTCTTGTCATTAGTCTTGGAGTAACTAGTCTGGAAGATCGGAAACTGTCTGTCTCAGAATTTTTATAATTCATTACAGTTTGAATAAGATAAAGCTAGCTTTTGATGTGCAGTATATAACTGTCTTACTTACTTACTTACTTACTTAGTGGCTTTGGCCTTGATTTCAAAGACACTGGCTTTGGCAGTGGAGATGAAAATGCAGGTTTCAAACCCATCCCTGCAAACGACACACATCTCTGCAAATAACAACTGGCACAAAAAATCGGCACTGGTCTAAAGTAGGATACCCTGATTTAAGCAATATGACGTACCTCAGCAGACTCACAATGATGTTTCTTAGTTGTTTTTCACACTTTTTGCATGAACGTATTGGGTCAGGGTTAGGGTCAGGTTTTAGGTTAAGGTTGCGTCAATCTTGTTTATTTGCACAACTGTTATCAAAAATGTAAACAGAAAATGGCTGCCCTGTGGTATATTAGCGTTGTGTTGCAATTTTTAAATAAATTACTAAAGGTTTATGAAGTCGATAAATTTTAAAATAACTGTACTGTTCACCATTACAACATCAAAATTAAATGTAAAGATTCATTATGAGTCTAGTGAGGTAAGTCATATTGCTTAAATCAAAGTATCCTACTTTAGACCGGCGCCCCAAATAATCATCACTGCATCGTCACTGATATTCCTACAGTCTCCACTATTATGATACAGACCGTTGCTATGGTAACTTATCAAGCAAACACCAAGACATCGTTACCTTTTCATTTACGTCTGTCATGGTTAAGCGATCAACATTAAACTATTCATAAACTATTAAATGGACATCTAGATAAACGTCAGAATAGATACAGAAAAATGTCACGCAAATATAATCGTAAAAATGACAAATTCAATTTAATTGTTTACATAGAATATGTATTTAGTAACATCATAGAGCATTGACTTAAATTTACTGCAATCAAATTCATTAAAGATGTTACAAATTATACGAAATACCTTAGTATCGTATGATTACTGTCGTATCGTATCGTTTCCTGTCAAAGTTTAGTATGCAAGTTTTGTTTGAGCAATTTAAAAAAATATTTTTATTGTTGCTAGCTGTTGTAAAATTGACAAAATTTGAAATTTTACAAATTCTTGGCCCCAAAAGGCCCAAAACTAAAAATTAATTAAGTATGTGGGATGCTTTTTTGTTTTGCATTTAAGTTTTCTTATGCAAAAAAATTATTTATTTATTTATAGTTTCGCAGTCCAAATAAAGTTAAACGTTTGTTTTTATTTTATCTGTCTGCGAAAAACTTACACTGCAGATAAAACTGTTGTTTGCGTAGCAAATGCAGCATCTTAATTTTGCAGTTTGCATTTATTTAAGTATACGCATACGGTAGGTTGTTCAGGTTGATAAATCAAACGTTTCGACTAGTGTTTGCAATCCCGGGATCCCAAATCCCGGGATCCCGGCCGTTTTCGCCAATCCCGATCGAATCCCGGGATTGGCGGCGTCCCAATCCCGGGACTTCGGGATTACAAAAATTCGTTAAAATTGTAATTTTTCGAGAGTTAAATGGCACAAACAACAATTCTATAATCGTCTTATGAATAAAATATTTGATGCGCGTCAGAGTGCTACTCCTTCTCTACACTTTCGTACTTTTTGTTTTTACATTCACCGACTCACAGTCGCTCCCTACACTCACACGTGCATGGATACCAAAACAGCCACCATTCTGTAAGCCTTATCCCGAAACGGGATCCCGGGATTATAAATTTCTCAATCCCGGATCCGGGATTGAAAATTTAATCCAGGGACTCAATCCAGGGATTGCGATCACTAGTTTCGACTCTTTTGAGATATATCGATTTTTAAAAAGTAACATTGATTCATCTCTAATTCACGTACATTTACCTTCTCCATGGTGGTTGTTTTGGTTTTCGTTTGGTGTTTTTGTATCTAAATTAGCGTTTTCGTGTTGTGGAATAGTTTTACCTTGTAACCGTAGCATCTGTTAGTTTGTGTTATTATTACTGTTTGTTATTGCATTAAGAATTGTCATAGACATATAGTTTTTTTCACGTTTTTTGAAGATTGAAGTTGAACTGCCCCGCCCATTTTTGTTATGTCTGGAGTGATGGAACGAAGAGCCATTTAGATTTTGTGACAATTGATAGTTTATTTGCAGTTTGGATTGTTAATTGCATTGTGATGGTGATATGACTTTAGATTAAGGTCTACTTTTGTTAAGTTTTCTGGTATTTATTTACTATGTATTGCCCCATATAGCCTAGTTAGGCCCGTCCACAGCAAATTAGGCTGTAGGCTAATTAGGACGAAGTTTTTGTCTATGCCCCATAATACTCAACGTTTTGTGATGACATCATTATCTCTATTGTGCCACCGTTTAATGTGGCGCTATCGCATAAGTTGTCTACCAGGAAGTGAAATAGTGATCTAGTCGTAGGGTTAGGTTAGATTCAGCCTAGTTATAAGCTGCATTCATATCTGAAATCTGAGCCGTGTATAACAAGGCTGGGTTAGGTTATCGATGGTTTACTCTTATAGTGTGCACTGCAGCGAAAATTGCAAAAAAACACTAAAAACTATATTCTGGGGGGGGTTCATGGTCATTCAAGGTCATCAGTGTTGGCACCACTAAGAAGCTCGTCACTAGTGATTGTTATGATAAGCAGCATGTCTGCACCTATGTGCAACCATTTCCACGCTACAGTTCTAAGCTAACAGCGATAAAATAACCACTTTTTCAGGGGTACCACCATTTGATGCCTGTGCATGCTAGCCTTTGCTAACCTAGGGTAGTGTTTTTCAACCTTTTTGTTGTTTCGGAAACCTACGAAAGGATGGTGATTACTTATGGAACCCCATGCAATGATCCGTGAGTTTAGCGGCGTAGGCGAAGTGGAATTTTCAGGGTGTCTGGGCCCTGTGGCCGATGTCCCCAACGGAGTCAATAGGCAGAAAACCTGTGGGGATAAAGAGGCAAAGCTCTCATAAGTTGATTATAAAGCAGGATTCAAAAGATTGTTTAATTTCATCGTATTAGATAATGTTTAGCAATTTTATTTCAACCCTAGACAAGAGTACGTTATTGTATTTAAACATAAGCACCTTATGAGGCTGTCGCCAACAGCCGTTTAGCCCCCTTCTTCCACAAACCGAAAAAAATTAATCATTGGATTTTTAACATTTTACATACATGGATGGATGCCCTTGGGCCGCACAGTGATCTGGATCCCCCAGCTAGCTGTACTTCTGCATGCATGAGGCTTTTTGTTTCTTTCAAGCAGAATGTTTCAAGAATAAAAACTAAACAATCAATGGACACACAATTTCTTAACAATAACACTAATACGTTATAGTGTACAATGCAAATATGCTGCAAGGTTAACAACAAGGAAAATATTCAGCACTTTGTGCAAAAGTTTATGGCACTAAAAATTTCGTGTCTAGTACTTTTATGGTTTGGTCTGAAGTGATTTCGCACACTAGATTATTCTTATTTTTTACTGAGCAGCTGCAGAACCCTTGAAAGATGCTTGCGGAACCCTTTGGTTCCGCGGAACCTCAGTTGAAAATCAGTGACCTAGGGGATCAGTGTTTGGACTGCTAAAATTTACGTTTAATGCTGAATCTTCAGCCATTTTGGTGCAGTTCACTCTTGAAATGTGTGTCGCAGCCCAAAATCGCAAAAAAAATCACCAAAAACCCTTACTTTGGGAATTCAAGGTCATTCAAGGTCATCAATGTTGATAAGTCTAAAAAGCCCGTTACCAGTGCTTGTTATGATATGCAGCAAGTCTGTACCTATCTGCAACCATTTTCACACTATATGAGCCAATAGTGGTCAAATAACAACTTTTTGGGGGTACCCCTCTTTGACGTCCTCGTTTGAGGGGAACCCCCTTACTCAGGGGCACAAAATTTTTCACTAAAAACTAGAGTGCTTGAGATGGCCCAAAGTGAAGATTTTGTTATCTTAGCTTGCACCGTTTTGATAGGGCTCAAGGGTGTGATGGACAGACAGATGCCCAGGCCATGGCTAAGACACGCTAAGCATAGCTGTCATGCGTAAAAATGTACTACTTTTTTATATGTTGTTGTACAACGCAGGCCTTATAGAAGTTGATGATGTCATCTGGCTCATCTCAGCTGCCAGGGATTGGTGTGTTCGGCACCAGCTCAACTGTCAAGTGTCTTGTACCAATCCTGAAAAGCTGGGGCTTTAGAGTTGAGGCACTTTGGGGTGATACTCGAGAGCAGGGCGAAGAGTGTGCACGTGACCTGGGAGTGACGTTCTACACGGACAAAGTTGATGAAGTTTTGCTGCATCGCGATGTCGACCTTGTGTTTATTCACTGTCCGCCTCACCTGCAGTCACCGATTGCCGTGAAAGCTCTTGGCATTGGCAAGAACGTTATCTGTGGTACACCAGCCGGACCGAGTCAGGTCGATGCCCTCCGAATGGTTCGCGCTGCTGAATATTACCCAGCGTTAATGTCGCTCATGTGTAACGGTCTTCGCTTTTTACCGTGCTTTCAAAAAATGAAGCAGCAAATAGAGGAAGGCTGTGTTGGACAAGTGAACATCTGCGAAGCCCGTGTGCACGTTGGCAGTGCTGGCAGCATGCTCACAAGGTTAGTGTCTTTCGGTGAATTAATGTTGCAGCATTTTTCCTGAATTGTTCACTAATTATACAGAACCTGCTGTTAAAATTGTTTGTCTGTATAATGTATATATTTAGTTTCTTAGTAATTAATTATTGTTTATCATTTTGGGCACATTTCACTCTAAGATAACAATGTGTTTGTGTTTATATTGCTGCTAATGTAGCTGCATCGTTGGTTGGATGATTTTATGGGTGCACTGTGACTAACAGTTAGACAGATTGAAATGCCACTTGCCATGCTTTTTGCATCAACTTGCATTACTCATTTTTTGATACTGTTGCTCTGAATTGTCTCATCATGTCAAAATATTGGAGTACTTTATATGAACTGTTTAATGGAAGACTTGGGCTGTTGAAAATATTCATCAGACATTACAAAGTTGGAGCACTGCCAGCACATATATTTATACTAGTTGCATAAAACACTGCATGATTGCTGCAAACATTAACACTTTGCATTGTTTGTATTGTCCCCTGTGCAGAAGCAAGTATGACTGGATGTGTGATGAACTGATGGGCGGAGGAGTGTTGAATGTTTATGGTGCTATCCTCGTGGACCTTATTGCATTCCTGACGTGCAAGCGAGCAACCAGTGTAAATGGCATGTTGAAGACTTATGCCCGCCAGACAGAACACATTAACGGACATCGACTGATCACCAGTGATGATTTCTGCAGCTTTCAGATGGAGCTGAATGACGATGCCTGTGCTACTGTTACAGTTAATGGGAACGTGGCCGGACCATACTATCAGGAGGTCTGTGCTACTGCTGTGTTAATTCATCGCAGTGCCTGTGTGAGATAAGTGGTGATGAAGAAGATATGTGTTGTTTGTTAAAATTTGTTTACTACCGTTTTTTAATGGTCAAGATATTAACAATTATTTGTATAAATGTAGAAAACATAAGTTTATACACTTGTTAACGGCAACATTTAAGGACTTGCACATCGAAAACAGCAAAAATTACAAAAGGTGATATTGCCCACGTCACACTGACTGTGTGTCAATGTGCTGCTGAATAATATCACCTTTTGTAATTTTTGCTGTTACATGGCAACCAGGGAGGGCTTGGGGTAAATTTGAATGATACTATTAGATTGGCCATCCTTGAAAACCATACCTAGAACCAAAAATTACGACTGTATCTTATACACAGCCAAAGTTATGACCGTTTAAAGAATTGTATAATTTTCCCAATAGGCACCATTGTAATTTTTTGGAATTTTTTGAATAAATATGTTAAATATCAAATTTTAATTTTTTAACCTTAAAAATGCATTTCCTTGTGCAGAACCACATCATTTGACGTATTAAGCATAAAAATCTCTTAAGGGGTCTGACCTGTAGATGCGTTGAAGGAAAGAAAGGTATATATGAAAATTTTGGCATATAGTTCACTCATTTGCCAAGAAGCCCCCATGGGAGGGATTTGCGTAAAATTTTGTGTGACAAGTCCCCTCACCCACATAATCAACCATGCCAAATTTTATCTCAATCGGATCAGGGGCTTAGATTCTGTGGGGGGTTGAATTTTTGGATAATAGTGGATAACTTAGGTTGTTGGCATCAACAGTGAAATAGGTGGGTTCCTATAATAATTTGTCATTTTTGTTAGTTGTATATGACAGCTGGTCAGGGTTGATAAAAATCACGATTTTTAAAATAAAAATCGAAAGCATTGATTTTTTAATATTTATTTCTATATTTATTTTTTATTTTTATTAGATTTTTTTACACTATTCTATGCTATCTGTGATAACCATTGTGTACCTTTATCTGTTAGTTTGTGGATGACAGTAATTGGCCTTGATTAGAGTTTCTTTTTTAAAAAAATTATATGTGTTATTTTTATAGCAGCCTGGCAAAGAACTATTTACAATTGTAACCTGGTGTTGCATTCTAATGTTTGTGAATATTTATGGGGCTGCAATTTGTCAGACTTTTTAAGGCAATTAGTAGAGAATGATGAAGAACCGTAACATTTCTAATATCTGTAAGCATACTGATTGCTGAAAGTAACTACCAAAACAACATGAGCAATTAACAAGAGTCAAGGCCAAGTAATTGGTAATGTTAACTTTGGTAAAATGTATCAGGTTAAGCTAACTTACCAGCTCAGATATAACCAAATATTAATGTAGACAACAAAATAAATTGAGTTAGCAAGCACTACAGTATTTACTAAATACCAATAATAGATTGCAAACTGAAAACAGCCATCACATTTACACAAAAATTTGTAGTTTTATATTCAGTAATTTAAATCATGATTTTTATTGTTGATTTAAATCATGATTTAAATCGATTTAAATCCGTGATTTACATCACTTGATTTAAATTGCATCAACCCTGCAGCATGTTAGAATGGTCTGTGATATGGTTGCAGGTAGTGGTGTGTGGCACTAAAGGTCGGCTTGCAGTTCGTGGCTCAGATCTGTTTGGCCAGCGACATGACCAGACGCGCGAGGACACCATCCACCGTGACATGGCGAATGTCCAGTCAAATACGGCCAGCGGCTCGGGAAGCTCTAGCAGCGACGCTCGTGCAGACATTCCGACACCACACCTCAAAGGACTGTTCCGACTCGTGGATGCAGTCAAGGATGCATTCCGGTTAGTAAACGAGAAGCATGGATGGTCCTCGGAGCCTGTGTCGTCGGCTGCTACGTTTGTCGATGGCCAGTACATGCAGGCAGTCGTTGACGCCGTTCGACAGTCAAGTAAGATCCGAGAGTGGGTTCGTGTTCGCTTACTGACTGAAGAGCCAGATCCAAACCCGTTCCTTTCTGCTGCGTTAAGACGCAGCACAATATCTCTGCAGTAGAGGCTTCTTGGACATTCACCAGTTGCTCATATGCAACTGGTAAATTGACAGAATTTTTGTAGAATACCACTAAATAACACAAGTTTGCATACTTGTACTTAAATAACTGTAGAATAATGTCGAAAAGTGTGATATGTGTAGATGTGTATTACATTTTTGCCATGTGTAGTACAAGTTGTAACAGCTCTGCTTGGTAATATGGATAGGATAGGTGTATGGTTAGCACATATCTGGGCAGGGGGCGTAGATGTTGTGGATGCTTGACTCTGCACAACAGACTGTACGCCGTCATTGAGCACAATTACTAGTGTGCCGATACTTTGTAGTATTATTTACAGTGTCTTTTTGGTTTAGGTTTTTATGTATTTTATGCTGTAAGCTAATTGGTTGTTTTTACTGCGTGTGTCAAACAGAGATGCCGTTAATGTAAAGTTTTTGTTTTGCGACAGATTATTGTTTTGTTTGCATGAAGCATGTTACTGAACTGATGATTTTAGCTAATGCTGCCTTGTTGAAGGTTATTTTATTTGCAGGATCAATGAGAGTAGAAGAGATGACACATTTTTATTGAAGTCAAGCAGGCTGGGAAAGGTCCATAAATATGTCTGACATGAAACATATTATGATCTTTCTGTTTTCATCATCAGGAAAAGCTGATGCGAGATACAGATGGATGATAAAAATGACTTTTTTGATCAGAACTCGCCTTTTTCAGAATTACATGAAGTCTTAAAAATACACAAGCAATAATTGGTGCCCTGTCAGCGGGAAACTAAAAACATGGAGATCTCATCTGTGTCTATAAATTGTAGCTCAAGTTTGAAGTGCCTCCGATTGCATTGACCCATTTAGCAATACATGTCTATAATGACCTTATAAATTCTTGTTTATTGTTTCTTAATCACTGTGATGCTTAGAACATTTCTGTAATGCAGTACTGTTTGCATATATATATGCATATATAGTATATGCATATGCCTTTAATTGTGTTGCAGTCAAAATGTTGCACTTGCATAACTGGTGCCTATAAAATGTTTATTGCTGATTTTATGCTTCTAAATACATGCTTTATGCAATTTTATTGTGGCTGTATGAAATCTTTATGTTTGTGTTTATTGAAATGCTGCTTCATTTTTATGAGTTGAGTTATGTAATTTTGGAAGATGCATGGATGCCATAATGCTTAATGCATGTGTTAATTGCCAGCATTGTTTGCATTTGCAGATGCTCTAATGTGACCAGATTTAGGTGCCAAGTGATGACATGATATGTGGTCGGCCCTGACTTTTGCTCTCAAAATTTGCTTGGCACATTATGGCCAAAACACTCAGCGCAGTGCTACTCTTAACAGGCAACAGATATTTGCAAATGTTACACGCTAATGCCTTCGTTGCTTTCTACTTCAAACGGATACTGAGCTGATTCTTCATTCACATTTGCTGGCCTTTGGACACTGGAGTACAGTTGACCATTCCTAGCGACAGCTGGGTTTCTTGTTTGGATGTAAGTTTATGCAGAGTACATCCGCGGTTTCTTTAAAAAGAAAAAAGTAATGATTTTGGATTAGTTTATGAATTTACAAGGCATCCTATACTGGAACAAGAGTGGTGATGCAAACTACCAGTGGAATGCATCAACCTGAGCCCGATACAATACGATACGAAGTTTAAATATTCAGTGTTTACACGATTATAATGTCTTTGGTATGCCTAGTGCTTCCGGACGTGAATTTGGTTGTTTGTTATTAGTTTTTGTAGTTTTTCTCTTCGTAGTGATCGTTATTGTAGTTGCCGTTAGTCTGTTTATGGGCAATTGGCTTGGATCTGGACAAGCCATGGCTACACCGATTGTCAACGCAAGCGCGAAACATACAGCAACAGTTAGTGTACTTCACTGATGATTATGCTCGCTAGGGGGCAGCACCATTGCTTGTTTGTAATCTTACAACTGAGGCGCGTTGTAAAAAAGAAAAAAGTGCGAAACGCGCCTCTGCTGGCAGTGTTTGCTATGAATAATGCACAAGGAACCAGTCCAGTCATATATGTTTGATTACTCGTTCTCAAAGGGACTGTCTTTTGACTGGCAATATGTCACTATGCCTGTGTCTTCAGTTGATAACATAATGGCGCTGAGTTGGATTCTGAAAGCCAGTTAATGTTTGAGGAATTTGTTACTAAACCGTCACATATTACTGATTAGACTAAGACATGGCGATGCCAGTCTCACAGTGTTCGACTGCTTTTGTAAGTAGTGCAAAGTCTTACATGACATCAGTTATACTCTTGTTTGATGTTTGGGTGTGCTTGTTTTGTTCAGGTCATCTTTCTTCACGGACTAGGGGACACAGGGTAAGTGTTAATGTACTGGTTCCTATAGTTGCAGTAATTATTTAATTATGTGTTAGTTTCTATGACTGTTGTCACTTACTTTTTTCAGCAGTCTTGTGATGCGCTTGAGATGCTGTCAGTGTTTATAAATCGTACAGCACTACCCAAAACCAAAGTAGTGACTAACTTTTAGTTGATGCTTACTTCATCATCACGGTGTAGAAAAGTACTGTGCTATTAGCACAATGGCTTTTAATTAAAGCTGCCAAATTAATGCATTAATTAACGCATTAATAAATTAACGTGCATTAAAAAAATTAATGCACATTAAAAAAATTAATGCACATTAAAAAAATTAATGCACCTATGTTAATTTATTTAAATTTACTAAATTCTGTAAAGGAAAAGTTCCAGTACTCCATTAAACTACGGTTATTTGACAATTGAATGAATTTAAATAACTAAACTGTAATTGCCGTTCATCACTACTATAAATATATAATTATTCCGCCAACAGGCTAATAGATTTTTATGCTAGCTATGATGTCAGTTATTGTTGATGATACGTTTAAAAATGTGTTTTTTACTTTTTATACTCTGTAGGCGGGGCCCCCCAAACGTTGCTGGGCCTGGGGTAACTTACCCCCCTCCTACTCTTCCTCTCGACGGGCCTGGGTGCATGCGTCAATGCGTCAATTAATGCGTTGAAAAGATTAACGCTTTGACAGCTCTATTTTTAATTTAAGATCATCGGTCTTTTGGCCGTTTTTAGCTTTGTATATATGATCACTTTATTTGTAACATTTTTATATGCTAGAAATGTGATATGACATATGCTTTTCTGTGTTTTAGGCATGGCTGGTCACAGATGTTTAGTCAGATTCGAATGCCACATGTCAAGTATATTTGTCCATCAGCGTAAGCTTTTTTGTCGAGCATTTTATTATACTTGCTGATTTGTTGCCGTACTTTTGATTTGAAGCACATTGTTATTTAGTGAATCGTATACCTCATTCCATAATGCAATCTGGAAATTTACTTCATGCTTAAGATGTTTTCTTTATTGCAGGTGATTATTCATTATTCATCTCAGTGTCACAAACATATTTATTTATTTGCAACCATTTATTTGCTGTTTGTTCGTTTTTTAATAATAATGGTAGTAATAATAATGAGAATAGGTTTTTTGTTACTGTTGGCTGTTTGGAGCTCTCGAAGCATTATTCAATCGTTAAATGAACATAGTTTAATCACTAATGGAATACTGGAACTCCTGTTTTACAGAATTATCTAAATTTACGTATGTGCATTAATTTTTGAATGCGTTTTAATTCTTTGATATGTTAAGTTAACGTGCTAATTTGACAGCTGTAATTAAGACAAACTGGTTGTGAATAGGATCGACAGTTTCCACGAGTGATGTTTATTATCATGAAGGAATCGGTTTATTAGGTATATAGTATAAATAATAACCAATTATTTTAGGACCACGTCAGTAGAGTGTTTGATAAGTAGGCAAGGTGGAACTTTACTTGTTGTTTCAGGAAAGCCATGCCAGTTACATTGAATGGTGGAATGCGGATGCCGTCTTGGTGTGTTTTCTTTGTCTATCTTTTTGTTTGTATTTTCTGTGGTTTATGGTGTAATTGTGAGGTAAAATATGACAATTTTTATTTCTCATATTATTTATCAGCAGTCACTAATCAGCACAGTTATATTTACAGCTGATCGAATAATCTAGTTGCAGGGCTATTGCAGGTCTTTGAAAGTTCTTGAAAGTCCTTGAATCTGTGTCAGAAGGTCCTTGAAAGTGCTTGAATTTGATTTTCTAAAACACCACGATCGCACAAGTGATTTTCAGAATCGATGTAACCATCAGCAGTAATTGGATTCAGCGACAAATATTGATGCATTTGGTAAATTTTTCATATTCCAGTTTTTACTTGCGAAAGCAACTACTGCTTTTAGCGCGTCTTAGCCATCGCAATTCTGTTTGTTCATCTGTCTGTCCATTTGTTCGTCTATCCGTCTGTCACACTGGCTCTCTGTTGGTGCTGAATTCAGTGACCTTGAATGCCAAAATAGGGGGTTTTATGGATTTTTTGGCGATTTCGGGCTGCGAGACACATTTCAAGAGCGAATTGCACCGAAACCAATTGAGATAGACATAGAAAAGCTGCCTATAAAATTTTCAGCATTGAACGTAGATTTCGATGCTTCAAGCCTCGATTTTCTAGGTTCAAGGAAACCTGCGCATGAGAGCATCAAAGAGCAGTACCCCGTAAAAGTCGTTATTTTACTGTTGTTGGCCAGTCTTTCATCCAGTAACTGCTATAGGCTTTCACGCGTCTTGTGAGCATTAGCTCAAATTTCTTGTTGTGTAATGCTTCAATCTGTTAAATTGTTGAATGTGAACTGAACCTGCTTATATATGCTTATAAAAGTGCTGGTTTGATTCAGTTTTTTTATATATTCTTCATATGGTATTTGATTTTGACAAATGGGCAAGAACCATGTAGTTGTGAATGTATGCGTTATGTGACTTAGTTCAGTTATGCTTCAATATCATTCGTATTTCTCAGTAGAACACGTCTAGTATCCGTCATACTGGTGGTTTCTGCTGCGGTCTTTGTCTATCTCCATGTGTATTTATAGCACGGTCCACATTGCTTTCTCAGGGTCTGTTTTCCGCATCTTCTTTTGTCGTCGTCTTTTTCTTTGTTTCTGTGGTACACGTCACAATACATTCTTGGCAGTGCTGTCATCGCTTTTGAGTATGGGTCTAAGTTTGTTCTATTTGTGAAAATAAAACATTTTTAGCTGGATTTTCAACGTGTGCAAGCTGTGACCATGTTATCCAGTTATGTTTGGATGCAGCCGAAGTCTACTGATAGCTCAAGTTGTGCTTCAAGACTATAGAGAGGATCACATTAGAAAGTTACATTGCTTTTTTGTTTAGTACAAGATTGTTCAAAAAGTTCGTAGCGTGACTCAGTTAATGAAAACATTCTACGGTGGAAAGTTAGCTAGGAAAAATGTCATTTCAGTTGCAGGAGACTATGTTGGAAGTGACAAAATATGATGTGCATATCTTTTGGTTAACTTTACCTGGCTACAACGTTACTGAATTACCTCCTGTATGTGCCGTGTTGTAAATAGTAGGCATGATGTGTGTTCAGTGCACGTTCATTGTGTTGAGAATAGACTGTTTGGTATCTGCATATGATGAGAGGTTTTGTTTGAATGTTGTTAGGTTTGATATTCGAGGTCTGAGTCCTGGCAGCTCGGAGGATGAAGCTGGTATAAAAGAAGCATCTGAACTATGTAAGATTCGTGTGCATATATTCTACTGTCTTTCAATGCCTTGATGCTAATGGAATGAAGGGAACTTGTGAGAAAAATGGAACAAGTCAACAAAACTGAAAAGAACCTGAGGTCAAAAAAGTGAAAAAGTAAGGGAATAGCAAGAAATGAAACAGGAAAAATGCTGAAAAAAAGAAATAGCAAATGCTGGTAATAGCAACAAAACGTTGCAGCTATAGTGCAAGTTTTCAATGCCACAATGTCATACATTTTAGCGTAATAGTCACTTATTTTCGTTGTACTGACAGTTACGTAAATGAATAATTCAACACAATGTGAAAAGTGGCATGATATTGTTATTGCTGTTAGAAGTGGGAATAATTGTTGTGTTATTGTTACAGTGCAAGCAATGATAGCCGAGGAAGAGAAGAAAGGGATTGATCGGAGTCGGATAGTCATCGGTGGTTTTTCACAAGGTGGCGCTGTTGCTTTGTACTCGGCTTTCACGGTACCGCAGAAGCCGGTGGCCGGCATCGTCGGTCTGAGCACATGGTTGCCAATGCACAAGACATTCCCCGCTGTATGTAATGCTACGCTTTCATCAACTTATAGGTCCATGGCCACGGTCAAACTCACTTGTGAAATTTGTGTAGACCTCAACTATACATTTCACCTTGTATATATAATATGTTGATTTAGGCTTTAGAAATGTATGAAATTTATGTCTGAATATAACAAAAAATGGCGTTATGTTACGTTATGCTGAAAAATCTGATCTTGGCAAGTGGCCGGAAATGACATCAGCGGTTGAACAGCCAGTGTTTACCAATTAATTTTAATATTATTAATGACAAAAAATACTGTGTCACATGACAACTGCAGCAGTACATAGGTAGAAAATATAATTTTATAATGCTTATGTTTCTATGCGTATTTTACATTGATGACATGTTTAACCGGTGACGTCATCAGCATGTCAACATGGCATCTCATTTTCTACAGCATTTTCGTACGTCGTCGATTTCAAAGGTAAATTTCTTCATGTTGACAAAACGCTGGCGGCCGATATTACTATCATAATTATCAGAAGAGTATGCTGTTTTAGGAAAATAAAAAAAATGTATATGTTAATTTTGGTGTCCATGGATCTTTAATTTAACTCCATTGGCTCTGCGTTTCAAGATTTAAATAAGTTCTGATATAGATATCAACTTCCCCATCTCTGTGACAAATTGCTAATAGCAGTATCATCTAGCTTTCCCGAGGAAGGCAGGCAGCAGCAGTTGCCAAATTTTCAGCAGATTGGTAAATGAAGTTGTTATTTGATGGATTTATGTAGCTTTTTTGTCACTGTTTTCCCTATGAGTTTAGTCAAAGGAAAGCAAAGCTGAGGACCCCACTGTCTATGCTTACAGCACTCCTTTAGATTCACTAGCTGGTTTGGAGGGGTCTCACTGTCCCTCTTAAGAAGTGCTGCCCCGCTCATCCTTTAGCCTCAATTTTTGGCAACTTGGGCCTTAACACTTACACATTATGCAGTTCTAAGTTTTCTGTAGGAGAAAATTCAAAAAGCATTACTGGATTGCAGCGAGATGACTTGCCTGCGGCGTATGTTTGAATGAAGGCGGTAAAGTCAAACCAGGCTACTCCAATACTACAATGCCACGGTGACGACGACATGCTTGTAGCGCACAGCTTTGGCTTGATGACATCCCAGCTTATCAGCTCATTCAACAATCAGCTCCAGTTCAAATCATATCCGGGCTTGGGTCACAGCTCCTGTGAAGAGGTTTCAGCCATTTTGGATTATTGTAGCACATTTCCATGTCTGTATTGTCTTCTTCGGCATTGCAACAGACATGCTGTAATTGTCAGTTAGTGTGAAAACATTGGCTGGTTATGCAGAAATTGACAGTTATAGCAGTTATTTGCTAATTAATGCAGTTTGATAGTGTCACTTGCACTTTGAAGGTCTGAGTTAGAAACCAGTATAGCATAGTGAACACTGGAGCAACTGTTTAACCCAGTTTGGAATGTCGCATGTTGAATGTTAATAGGTGCAATAAGCCACATTGTGGGTCTTGCTGTCCATTCATGTATTCATCTGTCTGTCCCTTTATAGACTACTGACTTGGAAACAAGAAGACATATAAAAACCCACATTGGTGGGAACAGTCCTCAATGTGCCATTTTCTCTCAGAAGGTCACACTTATCAAGCTTACTATATATGCCAAAAACCTCAGCAAACTAGTATCGTTTGTAACCATAGCTTATGTTTTCACCAGTTTTTGCTTAGTGTACAAAACAATGTAAAAGTGGACTTTTAACTCAGACTTGGAAAAAATAGAAAAAAAGAGATAAATCTGTGTGTAGTTGGCTAGAATATTATGTTGTCACTGGTCTGACACCATTTCTTGTCTATTACCATAACGTAGAAGCATACTGTGTGTCTGTGTAGGAAATGGAAGATGTAAAGAAGTTCCTTACCAAGTGTTTGCCACCAGTCTGAGAATGTCGTACTGCGTGGATTGCTGACATTGCTTGTGGCTGCGGACGCATCATTGACTGCCACGTTTAGCATCATTGACCTTGTTAGACTTTTGTTTACCAACCAGCTGAACATGCGCACGAGTCGGCTTATTTAAATTCCTGTACAGTAGACCTCACCAGTCATTGTCATTATCGGATGTAGTGAATACAAAAAAAAATGATTTTGTTGGTTTGCATCATAGTTTACATTTGTTCTAGTTTAGGGGTCTCCAATGCAGCTGTATATATAGTCTTTAGTATTTAGAACACTGGGCAGACTGTGTTCATTTTTTACGCGCGAAAGCAGAATGCTTCGCGCGTCTTTGCCATCGTCTGGGCGTCCGTCCGTCCCTCTGTCCGTCCGTCACACTCGTGAGCTGTATCAAAACGGTGCAAGCTAGGATCACGAAATCTTCACTGTGGGCTGCCCCAAGGTCTCTAGTTTATCGTGACAAAATTTTGTGCCCCTGGGTGCAGGGGTTCCCCTCGAACGATGGCGTCAAAGAGGGGTACCCCCTTAAAAAGACGTCATTTTGCCGAAATTGACTCGAATAGTGTGAAAACGGTTGCAGATAGGCACAGACATGCTGCTTATCATAACAAGCACTGGTGACAGGCTTTTGGGATTTATCAACATCAATGACCTTGAACAACCCTGAACCCCTCAAAAAGGGGTTTTTAGTGAATTTTTCGCAATTTTTGGATGCAGTGCACATTTCAACGCTAAATTGCGACGAAATGGCTGGAGATAGACCAAGACAACCTGCGTATGAAATTTTCAGCATTCAACGTAGATTTTAGCAGTTCAAGTCCCGACCCCCTAGGTTCAAGGAGGTCGGCGCAGGCAGGCGTCAAAGACAGCTACCCCCCTAAAAAGTGGTTATTTTACCGCAATTATCTCGCGTAGCGTAAAAATGGTTGCAGATAGGTATGTACATGCTGCTTATCATAACAAGCACTGGTGACAGGCTTTTTGGATTTATCAACATCGATGACCTTGAATGATCTTGAACCCTAAAAATATTGATTTTAAGTGATTTTTTGGCGATTTTTGGCTGCAAAAGAGTGAATTGCGACAAAATGGATGGAGATAGACTACGATTACCTGCGAACAGGAACTGCTATAGGCTTTCGCGCATCTCATGAGCTTTGCTTAAATTACTTGTTTAAATAATGAATGCATTGATTGTTTGGAGCAGAAAGTTAAACTACAGTTTGCTTAATCTGCATGCTCTATATCATACAAACTAATTACATATTTTCAGATGTTCCATAATTTTGGCTGCTCAGCTAGTAGTTTTTTGCTAGTGCAAGTTATTGTGGGCTATAGATCATGTTTTATGGCTGTGTACTGCCTGCAAGCCACATGCTTTAAGACATCTGTTATTACTAGTTATTAGTAGTTACTACAGGTTAAAGCATCTTTGTTTTTCATAGTTAATTCAAGTTTATTCTAATCCCCAGAGTAGACATGTTTTTGTTGGCCCGATGCCCTTTTTGTTGCCAATCCAACAGTGTAAAAGTGCTGAGTAAATTAGAGACAGTAGGATATTCTGAATTACGTTTTGGCTTATGCTAAGGATTAGCACTTTTTGCACTAAAGTCGTTTTTCTGCCTCTGCTGTATGTGGGATACCCAGTCATGCATCGAATGATTAAACTGAAGCTTGACTTTGGGTGTAAGTAAGTAAATTTGTATAGCACAAAATGTTGATGGGAAACTCATCAAAGTGCTCCGAGTCTGACGTGTTAGCATGTAGCTTGTATTAGTTATTATGTGGCATAATTTCACTACTGTTGAACACCCGTCGTGTTTGTGCTTTGAAGTGAGTATATTCAGCAGTTTTTCTGCTATCAGTTCTAATGCTGAAATTTTGATAATAAATTCTGATAAATGTGCCCCAGGTTCCAACACATTTTTAGGCGAAATTGCTGTAGTGCAAGCAGTTCTGCCTCGCTCGTAGCTATCCATTTCTCCATTTCGTGATTAATGTGGTACGTTGGTAGTCTGTCATCTGTAGGGCCCACAGTTTTCCGCAGGCTGCGGAATTTCGAGCTGAGCCGTGGAATTTTTCTTTTGCCGCGGAATTTTGCTATTTTCGCGGAATTCTGCATAAGTTGAAAATTCATCGGCGTTTAGTATGCTTCTTGACTTGATGCCATATTTTTATCACGGAAAAAATCTAACTGAACTGCTGAAAGCTGTAGGCACAATCATAAATCAACGCAACTTGACAAATTGCACTTTTAAAACAAAAAAGATACCTAATTTTCTTTGTCCGTTGCTAGCATAACTCAGCACAATGTCACTATGCCGGCTGGCTCTTCAGAAACTAAAGTTTTTGAACACAATAGAGCTCAGTTTACTTACAAATGGAAAGCCGCGGAATGTAGACAATTTTGCCGTGGTAAGTCACGTAATTTTGCAAACTGGTCCACAGAATTTGGCAAAATCTTTCGTGGAAAACTGTGGGCTCTGGTCATCTGTCACATGGATGCCCCCCTGCTTAAGCCATTTGATTGATTTAGATGCTGCTTGGTAGGTACATTTACGGGGTCCAATGGCACGTTGTTTTGGATGTTGCCCCCTGACCACCACAGGAAGGGAAAATTTGGGATGTTGAATTCAGACCAATATCGTACTTGCCTGCTTTTGATTCACCCGGGGGCAGCACCAATCAGTGATTTTGCATTTAACCAAATTACTTTGTTCACTTGTTTTTTTGTATGCACAAAGACTGGCTACTGTGGGTTCGGTGTTGACTGATCTCTTGTTAAGTTGTCTGTACAAATCACTGATGTGTTTGTGGATGCTAAGAGTATGTAATGTATGGTATAGACACAAAGCACTGATGATGCTTACTAGCATTGCCAAACTGGATCAGTGTACATTACTTTATAGGCCATTATAGTGTTTTGGGTGTAGTGCTGTAACTGTGTCCTCCGATACCGAATACAGGGATACTGGCCTAAATGTCACCGGTATTGTGCTATCCAATACCTTAGTTTTCGGTATTGACAATTCTAGAAGTCGTCAGCATTATTTGCTGCGCAATCTCTGGCGATTTGTTTAGTCTTTGTATGCACGGCTGCTGTACAACGTACGAGACAACTTTCGTGCGTCAAGTAAGCTGTAGCCTGTAGGCCCCGTAGTCAGAGTACTGCATTACTGTAGCACTGCATTGCATACTGTCTGCAAAGGACGCTTGGACAGTTGAGATGGTGGATGAAGTTGCAGAGTCGCCCAACTAACCAACGTGTGCAGGGAGAGGGCGCAGACAGCAAAGCTGACTGGGTCACAATTATTTTGTGCCAGGCATTCATTTAACTGCATAATGATCATCACAGTGACATGACATGCATAGTTCTAAGCAGAAAGGGCATTGTCAACCGCAGATATTGTCTTGTCTGCTGTTTGCTATGCTTGTCACTGGAGATAACACTCTTGACACTTTATGTTTTCTTAGGTCAGTCACTAACTTTCTTCTGATGCTTAATGTCAGAAAAATCATTAAGTGACTTCATTTGAGATATATAGGTTCTGCAAGTATTTATATAATAAATGATACACTACAGAGTTATTATTCACAGCTACATATTCTCTCTTCTCCCGGTCAGATTAAGATTTTCTCATTAATAGCACTATCAAACAAAATACTGGTATACCGAAGCTGTCTTTTTTTAAATACTGAAATACTGGTATTGCCAAGCATGGTCGGTATTACAGGCCCTGGCTGTACTGTAACTGTTGCTGTTATACAGTAAGTAATGTATGTTATGATATAAATATGTTGTGGTGAACTTGAGTACATGATGTGCCTGTAGTTCTGGTGTTAGTCGAAAAATGCTTGATGCCACACTCGGAATGACTTCTTTAGCACCCTACAGTTATGGCAGGAGCCACCTGTTATTGGACAATTGGCCTGGACTAAGGCAAGTGCTGCTTTGTACTTGGTGGCACATAACAAACTGATCCATGCATGTTCTGCATAGATTGAGCAGTCTGACATTTTTTGAAATGATTAGCTTAGATCATTGCAGACTGTCCGATTGCTTGATTTATATTTTTCATCTACCACTGGTATATAAAAGTATCCACCGGCTTCATATGAGGGGCTTAGCTGATGTGAGAATTTTATCTCTATAAAATGTACAGTTAGGCATTTCTTTAGAATAAGCTGTCTAAATGTTTGCAGGCCAAGAGTTGAACTTAGCTATGCCGTATACACCAATCTGGCACGTTCAGACTTGTTACACATCGGTATTGCAGCTTGTACCCCTAAATCATCAGGCCCATTGTCAGATTAGTGCTGTACAGAATTGGACTTTTTTGTATTCTGTGAGCAACTATGTTTTTTTTGCTAGCAACATTTCTGCTTTGTTCTGTAGGTGACTGCCATCTTCTGTAGGTACTCTTTGAACCTAGTCAAATTTACGTACCATTTGTTACTTTTTTGCCAGTCTCCAGTTCCGGGTTTAGAGCTGGTTTGTCGTTTCTGTTAGTTGAGGTAGATGGTCTGTTAGGTTTGAGCATCTAACATTGTACAGTGTCACAACTGAGCTCTGATCTTAGTACATGTATTGTGTTGTGGGATGTTCATAGTCAGATTTGTATTAATTTATTTTGATGAAATAGAGCAAACTTTAGTGATTGTTATCTGTGATTTTACTTTTGTTTTAGTCAGTGCTAAATAACATTGCCTGTGGCTTGTCTTGTTCACTTTATATAGGATCATTGGTAGAGCTGCAGGTTTATGCAGATTACTTGCCAAAATACTATATACACTTAGTGCTGAGGATGTCTGTTGGTGTAGGCCTCCAGTTGGTTGGCTTTTTTATCTCGCCACTTACGCAAGTGTAAAAACACCAGCCCAAGGGTCACAATTAACCTCCAGCGTAGAAGTAAAAAGCATGAGAAACAAAATATTTTTAACCTTCTACTTTTCAGTTATTTGAAAATATTAATAAGCAACATCATTATATCCGCGTGTAGGTGACTTTCTTTGATGTGCATTTACCAGTAAAAATTGTGAAGCTTAGTTGCTGAATGCATTCTGCTGCTAAAGCTCGATTATCTGATCTGGCCTGCAATAGCTTTAAGACCACATTTGGTGGCCTGACTGGTCTTAGCTGAAAAAAAGTTTCTGGATGACTGACTTGTGTATACATGAAGCACATTTTGTTATGTTAGTGTCTGTGCTATTATTCTTCTTCTGTCCTCGTGTTTTGCTCATCACTCATTGACGTTGTCTTCAGTCCATAGATCCAGTAGCTTTCACTGTTCAATCCTGTACTGCGGATTGCTTTGTACAATGTCTATGTTGAGCAATACTAGGCTGCAATATCTGTTAAGTATTTGCTGAAGATTACTGTATATAATAGTAAATTGGATGCTTTTTAGCTGTTTGGCATTTCACAGACACATGGTTTTTACGTGTGAGAGCTAGCATAGCTATAGCTCATATTAGCTACAGTAATTCTATCCATTTGTCCATCCGTCTGTCTGTCACGATTCAGTGCTGTTTGGAGACCAGGTGAGATAGAGACTTCAGGTTTTCACTGTATGATGGCTTAGAGTCTCTAGTATTTTGTGACAAAATTTCATGCTGCTGGGTGAAAGGGGTCCCCATGAATGAGGGGGCCAAAGAGGGGCATCCCCCTGTAAAAAGGTATTATTCTACTGCTATTGGTTTGTCCATTGTGACAAGAAATCTGAGCTAATGCTCATGAAATGCACCAGAACTTCTGGCAGTTCCTGTTCGCAACTAATATCATTTTATTTCCATTCATTTTGTCGCACTTACTCTTCTGCAACCAAAAATCACGCAGAATCACGAAAATCCTCTATTTTCTAGGTTCAAGGTCATGCAAGGTTATCGATGTTGATACCATTAACAAGCACGTCACCATTGCTTGTTATGATAATATAGCCAAATTTTGCCAAAAAAATTCAGGTCATTCAACGCCATCTTACCTTAGGTTACCGCTAAGACAGGGTACCTTTCTATAAAATATAAGTTCCATTTTATAAGTTCTAACACCTATTCCCAAAAATACACAGTCCTTTGTTCTTTCAGTAGCTGCCAACATCGTAGTAATCGGTGAGGTAGTTATTAAGATTTAGCCAAAAAGGAATTCTGACCTTTTCTTATCCTTTTTTCTGTAACTACAGTGAGTCCTCCAGTTACATAAAGGTGCCCCGTAATTGATCGCCGATGATCGATGTCATATTTTTTCATTAAGTTTCCATAAAAACTATACATCACTAAAATCACTATATATTGCACTAATAAATGTGATATTTAGTATTTCTCACTATTTGTTCTAATTTGCGTAGTTTGACTAAATATAGGATAATTTTTCTGAAAGGTGACATACTTTTTTACCTACTAGTCAAAATTCACATTTTCCACTAAGTCTGGATATGCGAATCCAGTACTGATGGAAAGCTTGTTGGATAAGGATTCAGTGGTACAAACCGTTTCCAAATCCGTTCAGTAGTTTGGCTAAAAATTGGGGTGTTTACGCTAAGTTAATATACAAATGCTGATCTGCATCGCATATTAATGAGTTAGTTGCGTAGCACCCTCTCTCGAACCGAACGCTGTAGACTTAGCGTACGCCTGGTGTACTAGCCAGGCTTGTGCATGCCTTCATTCTCCCATTCATTCGGGGTGACCCCCTTCACCCAGCAGCATGAAATTTTGTCACAAAATACTACTAGAGACTCTAGGCTATCATGTGGTGAAAACCAGAAGTTTTTATCTCAACTGGTCTTGAAACGGTACCGGGTCATGACACCAGGACGGACAGAATTACCGTAGCTAATATGCGCCATAGCTAGCTATGCTAGCTCTGGCACGTAAAAATGGTTGCAAATAGGCACAGACATGTTGCTTATCATAACAAGCACTGGCGATCAGCTTCTTAGCGGGTGTCAAAGAGGGGTACCCCTCTAAAAAGTGGTTATTTATCCGCTGCTGGCTTGTCTAGCATGAAAATGGCTGCAGATATGCTTATGATAATAAGCACTGGCAATGAACTTCTCAAGAATGTCAACGTCGATGACCTTGAGCCCTAAAAGTAGGGGTTTTTGGTGATCTTGGCGATTTGTTTGCTGCAAAAGTGTGAATTGCGACAAAATGGATGGAGATAGACCAAGATTATTCGCAAACACGAACTGCTATAGGCTCTTGCACGTCTCATGAACATTAGCTCAAAATATCTTGTTGCTTAAGCAGTCCATTTTATGAAGCAATTAGGGATTACCTGGTTTGTAAAAGAAAGCGTGTGGAATTCATTACGGCAATAGTTCATCATTTAGCTCAGTTACGGAGGACAGCTGACCTATGAAAAAAACTACCGGTGTGTGCAGTTTTACATCGAGTTAGAAATGGTGTCAGTGCTAAGTGCTATCACCTAATTGTCAAACGTCTCAGGCATTGACAGTAAATTAGGCAGGTCACTGCTCTAGCGAAGATTACTTGAGATGTGTGTCATTGGTTCGACCGGTAAGCTGTAAGCTTAAGGTTATTGTGCCAATGGTAAGTTGTAGGCTTAAATTCGGCCCTTTGTCATGATTGTCGTTGTCCATCCGTCTGTCCGTCACGGATGTATTGTGGATAAACAGTGTGAGATAGGGCTTAGGTTGCTATTGATCACTAATAGGAAGTTGCATACTGGCTTTCAAATGACATGTAAATTGATGACCTTGGATGATCTTAAAGGGTCATAACGCACTATGAAATGGAATGTTTCAAGCTATAAGTAGCCATATCTCGGAAACGGTGCGAGATAATGATAAGGTTAAGGTTACTATTAATCACTAATAGGAAGTGGCATACGCCCTTTCAGATGACATAACAAGTAATTTGAGCAAAGCTCATGAGACACGCAACAGCCTAGCAGTTCTTGTTCACAGGTTGTCTTGGTCTATCTCCATCCAATTTGTTGCAGTTCACTTTTGAAATATGGGTCACAGCCACAAATTGCAAAAAAAACACTAAAAATTCCTGTTTTCGGGGTTAGGGTCATTTAAGATCATCGATGTTGATACCACTAAAAAGCTTGTCACTATTGCTTGTTATGATAAGCAGTATGTCTGTGCCTAACTTCAACCGTTTTCATGCTACACGAGCCAGTAGCAATAAAATAACCACTTTTATGGGGGTAGCCATCTTTGATGCCCACTTGCGCCGGCCTCCTTGAACCTAGGGGGTCGGTACTTAGACTGCTAAAATCTACGTTTAATGCTGAAAATTTCGTACGCAGGTTGTGTTGGTCTATCTCCAGCCATTTTGTCACAATTAACTGTTGAATTGTGCACTGCAGCCAAAATTTGCAAAAAAATTCACCAAAACTCCACTTTCTAGGGCTTATGGTCATTCAAGGTAATCGATGTTGACAAATCTAAAAAGCTCGCCACCAGTGCTTGTTATGATATGCAGCAACTCTTTACCTATCTGCAATCATTTTCACAGTACACCGTGTCCGGTAAAAAACATCCCGAACATTATTGATTGTCACTTGAAGAAGGGATATCCAATTTTAATGCCTTTTGGTACGATTATTTCTGGCACAGCTGGCCATCAGATGACTGTTTAATATTCCGCCTCACCCAGTGTCTGCTTCTGCACTACCTGGGGAAAACAGAACCAACGAAATATGATAGTTGAAATGGACAGAAATACGTCAAAAAGCATCCTCAACATTATCAATTGTGACTTGAAGAAAGATTGACAGATTTCAATAATTTTTTGTGCAAACATTTTTCACAATACTTGCCATCAAATGACTGTTATAGTTCCCACCTCACCAAATGTCTGCTATGATCTACCTAGGAAAACCTTAACAGGCGAAATTGGATAAAAATGCAATATTTTGTTGGTTTTGTTTCCCCAGGTAGTGCAGAAACAAACAATTTTTGGGTGCAGTGGAAAATTAGACAGTCGTTTGATCGCCAGTTGTGTCAGAAATATTAGTGCCAAAAATTATTAAAATCTCATAATCCTTCTTTAACTTACAATCAAAAATGTCCAGGATGTTTTTTCCCAACATGATGTATAAGAGCCAATATCAGCAAAATAATGTCATTTTATGGTCGGTACCCCTCTTTGATGCCCTCGTTCGAAGGGAACCCGCCTCACCCAAATTTTGTCACGAAAAACTAGAGACCTCGGGGCAGCCCATGGTAAAGATTTTGTGATCCTAGCTTGCACCGTTTTGATAGCGCTCAAGGGTGTGATGGACATACGGACAGACGTCAGCGCCATGGCTAAGACACGCGAAGCATTACATGCTGTTGCGCATAAAAATCATTGACCTTTGACAACCTTCAAGGTCAGTGACAACCAGTACTGTTGGCCCTACTCTAGCGACAGCTGAGCTTCTTGTTTTATTCATGTTTCTGACATTTGGTGAACTTGAGCTTTTAGCTTTGAACTGAAAATTGGCACATCTGTTACTTTTTGAGATCTTATGCTCCAATGTTGGTTTTTCTGTGCATTTTGATTTAGGACCTGTATATGACGGGCAAGACAGCCAATAAAATGGCCCACAAATAATTCCTAATAGTTGAGTAACTTAGACTCTGGTGATTCATATCTGCTGTGTTTCATTTTGTTTAATTTCCGTGTACATACATTGGAAGTGAAGTAGATATTAATCGCACAACAAGTTGTTGCTTAGTTGTGTGCTACTTCCAGCCAGGGTTGATGTACAGTTTGTTTTTTGCGGTGTCATTTTGCTACATGTACTAATGTTATTGCTGATTTGCCGCAGGCTATGCAAAATTTTATCCATTACAACTGCACAGCATCATCATGGATGGCTTTGTTGATAATTGCATCTGATGTAAATTATTGTATGTGTTTACAGTGTTGATGTTAGATTATAGTTGAGTGAAATTTACATTACAGGCCAGAGCTGAGTTGATTTGTTATTAATATGTTTTACCATTATACAATTACTATGAATTACACACATTAGTATTTTTGTTTTTGACTTGCCATTAATCGGCTAATGTCATCCATTATTTGCTTAGCAGTTGAATGCCAAAAGTCGAACTGAATTGATAAGCTTCACTTGCTTGTGATGTGCAACTTAGAAATTATATTGAACATTCATTTCATTGGGTTAACACTGCATCTACGTCATCTACGTGTAGGTAATATCGTTTGTACGTCTAGACAGTTGTAAGGGAAGTGTTTTTAAAAATTTAGACTGAATATCTATGTCAAGAGTTCACGATTTCTCTCAGCTGTTTGGAAAGATTACAAGTCAAATAAGGTTATGCATTTTATTTGTCCAATCCATTAAGTTAACCTACTTTAATGTGCTTGGAAATCAGCAATGGAAAGAGTCAAGTTTTTTTAGTTTTCAGTGTACTGAGAAGACAAACAAATTTTTCTAGTCCCAGGAAAAACATCCTCTACACCATTTTGCAACATCGTTTTTGTTGGCTGAATGACGAAGACAATATTTTGTCTAACCGCAGGGAGACCATTATACTAAGCCGTGTTCATATTACAGCAATGAATTTTAAATACATTGTAATATTAATTGTATGCACAAATTTCAACGAGTGATAACTGATGACGACGAATGATATCTACAGCCTACGTCCAAAACTTCTTATTTGATTTTGCTGAACATTACTTATTTATACAGGTTTCTGTCGTGTCGTCGTGCTTTAGATATTTGCCGCCGTGTAATGTTTGTAAACAAATTTGATATTGGTGTTCAGAGCGGGAGCCATATATTTATATTTGTTGCCTATTTATTGCTTTTTTGTATTTAATAACGTTTATTAGATTTTCAGCTCAAAACTACTCTAGTTTTAAGAGTCCACTTCTTTTCACAACTCGTCTGGGTCGTCACGCAGTTGTCATACTGCTGGTAAGTCAAGTTCTAAGGAGGTATGGATGTTGAAAGTAGTCGCCAATTTCAAAAATATCACGACTTGAAATTTGACAACAGGTGAGGCAGTGTTGGCTTTGGCGCTAGCATGGTGTTATTGATGTGCGCACGCACGGTCCATTGTGGCGCAGAAAATGATATTGACCGTGCGAGCTTGCATGGCCTATCCATTGAAGCCGCGGTTAGGTCTAATTTCCATGCCTGTGTACGGTCTGAACTTTTGAAGTGGATTGTATGACATCTTGGGTGGTGTTTCGTCATCTAAAAACACCCTGGATGGTTGCTTGGACGGCAGGTTTTTCGTAAAGGCCGAAAGGTTGACATGATTCGAAACTGAATATCAGCTGAGCAGAATCTTTAGTTGTCGACACTGCTGTAGCCAAAACAGCCTCAAATATTTCTAAAATTAGTTTTCTGCTCATAACTAGGTAATAGCAGCAACATTAACAGTGAAAATTTACATTAGCTCTGCCACCCCAGATTGCTTCATAAGTGACCAAAATAGGTAGAATTAGTGTTGTTATGCATGTTTCAAACTAATTTAATTATGGGAAACTGCAAATAATTGACTATTGAGACCCGAGAACAAAGTTCAGTTTTAACGTGAATTCTGGACATCATTCACTTGCCAGGTATTTGTAAATTTTTAGACTGTTTATGAATCTGATCGATTTTCTGTGATTGGATTGCTGGTAGAGTAAATTGTTCCGTGACATGCTACTGTTGTAGTTTCGTGAGGCTGAAATGTCATTGACTGAAGATAGAGACAAAGGTTCCGAATACAGCTTAATGAAGGTTGATGCTGGATGCACTCCTAAACTGTCACGCAGGACGTCAGTGGCAAATGAGTGTGGAAAACGCATCGTGGAGATCCTGACAAAGAGAACTCCAGGTTTATCCCACAGACCCAGCAGTTCGTCATCATGGTTGCATGTTGTCAAGAAATCCCGTGGGACATCGAAGCAAGTTGTTGAAAATAGAAGGAAACTTTGCAATTTGCAGTTGCCATTTGATGCCGAACCATTTAGTAAAAAACACCCTGCCTGTCATTCGTCTGCAGACAGCATGCCAATGGTGAACTGTGACAATCAAATTCAGACAAAGAGTCCATACCATGAGAACAAGACGCCATCCAATGCACCTTTAATGGTTTGTAGATGTACGACATTGATGTATTTGATATTTGTATTAAAAATCTGTTGCTTTGATTCCTAATATTTGATGCAGTGATACTACAGCTGTACGATTAGTCTCTTAGAGCATTTTAATGTTTAACCTTGTCAGCTGTAATGCAGTCCACCAGTTTTCTATAGGTGATGTCTCACAACTTAGGTCAGTGCTAGGGGTAGATTGGCGATCTCGCACTAGTGAGCAGAAAATTACTAGTGGTAGATCGCCACTTTGTCTAATTACATTTATCTCATTATTAATGTAAGAATGCAGCCATATTTCTTCACTGCATTACCAGGACTGTGGTTGGGACTGAAATATCAGTCACTTTGTTATCAATTACCAAATTTATTCAAAAACAATATATTTTTAAGTCTTTGTTACAAAGAAACAAATATGGCTTGAGATGGACTCTGATATAATACTGAATAAGCCTGATTTAAATACGTGACAGTGTTGTGGCATGGTCCTATGACTACCAGGAACATAAGTTCTACCATGTACCTAATAATGTACCTGATCTACCTCTAGCAATTTTCCAGTGCAAACAGCAAGATCGCCGATCTACCGCTAGAATTATTACACAACTTAATACTGTTGAATGCTTAGCTGTGTGTGACTTAATTCTCACACTGATTTAAACGTTGTGCTTTTAATGGAGGTTTTTGATTATTAGTCCGTTTATACAGACTGATAATTATTGTTTGTTCTGTCACAAGTTTAGGCTATAAAAATTGTCTAGTTCAGTGAAAGGCTGCCAGTTTTTAGAATGTTGTTAGCGTCAGTGTATTTGTGCTACGTAAGTGAATGGTGATAATGCACTTATTGTACGAAGTTGTTAAATATTGACTGTCTTGTTGTGCAGTTTTTGCTTTGTTATATCATCAGAGCGCAGTATCTGCTGGAGATGGCTGGAGACAGAGTCGGATGACCACTCGACACTATGCTGCTGCTGTCCAGTTGTCAGCAGTGATGTCGTCAAATTCACCACAGACAAGCCGAGGTCGTAGACGCTCACAACCAGCTTGTGTTGTCGGCGGTCGATCGCCAGCCATGCGAACTGATGCAGGACACACACCACTTAAGATTCGTCGGCGTAGCTGTGGCAAAAAGTACAATGAACGCTTGATTACTTAGCATGTCATTTGCATAGTCTCGGAAGCTGATAGCTGTGACTGTTAAAGTATCTTTGAATACGCTCTCGTCAGTTGACTCAATAACTAATAAACAGTGTAATTATCAAAATTACAACCTTCATTTTATTCATTACGTTGATGTTTTGGAAACGGTTGCTGTCTTTTCCTGAACTATTTTTGTTCACCGCTAGATGATGCCACAATGAAAATTTGTCATAGATATGTCACATGTGGGAGTTGCTTTGGTGGGACCTCTCGTTTTGATTCATCGATTTGACTTTTGTTCTTTCCTGATGTTTATGCTTTCTTCTGTACTAAGTAACTTGTGCAGTTTATGGAAATGTCACTAAAATGAGTAAAAATGAAGGTTATAATTTTTTTTCCTATTTTTCATTGCTTCTTGCATACTTTTTTCATTTCTAACTTGACATTTTATCATATTTATGTGCGTGAAGAAATTTGTAGTTTTTACGTGCGAAAGCAGCTACTGCTTTCAGAGCGTCTTAGCCATCACAATTCTGTTTGTCTGTCTGTCCATCACACGGGTGGATCAGTCAAAAACGCTGCAAGCTAGGACCACCAAATCTTCACCGTCGGCTGCCTGGAAGATTAATTTCAGGAACCGTAAAGCTTTTCCATAAATTTGAAGGGGGTCACCCTGAACGAGGGCGCTAAATGAGTGTGGGGTGGGAAAAATTCACGATTTTTAGCCAATATGCGATATTTCAATAACGGTGCAAGATAAGGCCTAGGTTACTATTAATCACTAATAGGAAGTTGTACACTTCCTCTTGATTGCCACCGAAGTCAGTGACCTTGGATGACCTTGAACGCTAAAATAGGGGTTTTTATGGATTTTTTTGGCTATTTTGGGCTGCGAGACACATTTCAAGAGCAAATTGCGCCAAAACCAATTGAAATAGACAGGGACAAGCTGCACATGAAATTTTCAGCATTGAACATAGATTTCAGTGGTCTGAGTCTCGATTTTATAGGTTCAAGGAAACCTATACACGAGGGCATCAAAGAACGGTACCCCCTAAAAATCGCTATTTTTCAATGTTGGCCAGTCTTTCGTGAAAACGGTTGCAGATAAGCATGGGCATGCTATAGGCTTTCGCGCATCTCATGAGCATTAGCTCAAATTTCTTGTTTTATTCATGTAGTGTATGAGCAGTGAAGACTAGTAGTGATGCTTATATTAGTTGGCTTTTCCTGCAGCGTTGCCTGTTTCTGTTGTGGTTTAAATTTGCATTGTGATTCACTTGATACTTACAGAAGTGGTTGCACTGTGTCAGAAATATAAGCCTGCTGTTATGTTTTTGTGCCATTATCAACTTACACTTTATATAATTTGAGCAAATCCGTTCATTTGTATACCGTTGACATGGTTAAGTCACTTAGTGCTCAGTGTACATATGTAGTTTTTTCAGTGGATGTACAGTTCCAGTGCTTTCTATGATGCAAATTTGTGACGCATATGGGTGACAAAATATGTTTTACCTATTTACATAGACTTTTGATGGCATCATTGCGAGCCAGTCAAGGCGTATTGGTGCAGTGCTGCTATAGTAAAAGTGGACTTTCAGTTGAAATTCAGAATATGTAAGCAAGACGGCTTTAGAATAGATTGGCAGATGGCTGCATTATGTGTCGGCACTGGGCTGACACGTTTTCGTGCATCACATGTAATCGATTTCAATTTTCATGCTGGCTCCATAACAATAGACATTCTGAAATTGAGTGTGTAATGGCCATTCGAGTTTGTAGATTTTGGCACCAATCGAAATAGTTTATGCAACTTTGTGTAAGTGAGCATACTCAATTAGTCACATCTTACACTGTCGTTGATAATATTTCCTATTTTATTCTCATTTAATGCCTTCAGTCAGGATGCACCCTTTTGAATTTTTCGATGCACCTTAAAATACACAGTAGCCTACTATACACAAGTTCCTGGGGAATTCACTAAAGATTTTGTCGGTTTGACAAAACAGCACCTCATGGCAGATGGACGGGCATTTTGACAGTGGCTGTAGTATATGGAGCTGTGTAGTTTATACACTGTGATCAGAAAAAAACACCCACTCACGTTTTCTTTTATATGTACATGGAAAATGTTCAGAGTTCCACAAAATTTCAGGAAATGTTTTGTAGGAAAGAAGTATTCCATCAGTGTGGAAGTTATGACGGAAATATGACGTCACCGGTAGCAAAGATCATTTAACTTTTTCACCGGTGGAATACTTGATTCCTTGCAAACATTCCCTGAAAATTTTATGGAAATCTAAACATTTTTCACGGATATATAATCGAAAACGTAAGTGGGTGTTTTTTTCTGAACACAGTGTAGAGCTATGTGTATGCATAGCAAGCTAACTTAGCTAAGATGAAGTCATGCCTAACATCACTGGCGCAATCTCATATGTGTGGTACTATAGACCTAGGGTCCGAGAACTGTAGTTGGTTCCAGCAAATGCGCTGCGTCAAGACCCTCAAAGCACGTACGAATCGCGACTCGAATGTCTGGGCACGGACGTCGCTAAGCCTAAGTGCTAGTGTCTAGGCCTATAAATGAAATCAATGCACAAAACGTCCTCCTGTACCGGAAGTGCTCGATACGTTTTGGCAGGCGTTAGTTTTCTGCAGCTGAGTGCTGCAGAGATCGGACGAAGGTGACCTCTCGACTGTAGGCGCCCGATAGTCGCGATAGAACTAGAGAGAGAATCAGTCTGTATTTCTTCTGGGACTAGCGGACGATCGAGCGCGTGCGTCGCTGAGCCGAGATCCCTGTGTGACATGTTTATTGTCGCCAAAGCTGTAGCCTGTGCGCCAGGTTTTTTCTACCCATGGCGGGCATGAGCAAAGGAGAAGCCCTCGTTGGCCGTAAAAGTAAATAAAATCTGCGCTACGCTTCATCCAAAACGACCCTTTTTAATCTTGCAGCACGCTTTTAAGAGGTCCCACATGCCCAAAGATGTTGTCGGCCATTCCCTGACCTTTGGGGCATCTGACTAAAATTAATCTGCCTCTGGTAAGTTACTGACGAAATAGCCTATACATCTTCGCCGGATCGAAACCCGTAGAAGCGAAGATGCCGTTAGTAGATGCCGTTTCTTTCGTTTCTCTCGGTATAGAATAGACTGATCGTGACCGCGAGCAGCTCGGCTCGGCATACTGCGCGGACGAGAGACGGACAGAAAGAAAGACAGAGGAAAGGCGGAGGAAGAGAAGAACGTATGCGGCCGTCCCATCCGCCATCTCGTTGGCTGGCTGCAGGTTGTTCTGCGGTCGAGTTTCCGTGTCGAGCGGTTCGAGCGTTGGTTGGCGCCACGAGTCGACAGTCTTCTAGGTGCAGAGTCATTAGTGACGCGGCGGCGGCGCCGTTATAGCTCGTCCTACAGTCCGAGTACTGAACGCTGCCAGACGTTACAAACGACTCCACTCCGCATGCCGCCGAGCCAGCGGCGGCCACATTTCGGGGTTAATGGACGCGGATTGTGCGAAAAAAACGCAACTGAGACTGTAGACGTTGTGATATTTTGTTGCTGTCTTTACCGTTACGTGATGTTGTCTATACACTGAATGAATGAAACATTCTTGTTTCGTGTTGCAGCTGGATTAAAACGCAAAAAATATTAAGCTATAATTGAGAAAGTGCACGGAAGCAAGTGCAATTAGTTAGACAAGAGCGGTAGTACTGCCGTTCAGGGTCACCAAATGTCGTTGATCTTGGTAACGTTGGACCGATTCTGAAATACAGCGACCTATTAGTTGAAAATCGCCATTTTCGCTACCTTTCTCTTATTTAACGCTCTTAATTCTTAAACGAGGTGACTGTTGGAATTTCCGGGAAAAAAACTATTGATCCTGTAGCAGTCTTTGGCTTGGCTGACGGTAAAGAATGAAGACGTCATGACAGTTGACTCGTGATTCTATGTTTCGTAGCAGAGTGTGACGTACGGACACACAGACAGACATCTCTGCGTAGCAAGCTATCTTAGCTATGCGGACGTCCTGTAAAATGTTTAGTCAAACTGTCAACAGTTACGTACTGCTCTCGACGATCAGCCAGAGTTGTCAGCAGTAGAGCCCAGCCCCCCAGTCTTCTAGACAAAACATTAGCATACGTTTAAACTGTACTAAATTTGCCAATTTGGTCAGTTTATTCTTTGGAAAATATTTTAAATTGTTGCCACCAGATCTCATCTTTTAATGCTAAAATGCACCAAATTCGATTTCGGCTGGGGCTCCGCCCCAGACCCCGCTAGGGAAGTTCACAGCGCTCCCCAGATCTCTAGCTGGATTTTAGGGGGTCCTACTTCTAAGGAAAAGGAGGGGACGGAAGGGGAAAGAAGAGGGAAAAAGAGGGAGGGGTAAATGGGAGAGGAAGAGGGAGAGGAGGATAAAAAGGGAAGGAGAGGGGAATGAGGATGAGCTCCCACGCAACGGGCCTAGTTCAGCTTCGCTGCATAGTGCCTACGCGAAATTTTCTTCTTCTTCTTCAAGGGGAGGGGAAGGGAGATGAGGCCTCCAATTTAAATTTCTGGCTACGCCACTGGTTATCAGTCCGAGTTAAGACGTTACAACTTACTGTCTCCACTGCTGCACCGGAGTGCGCGTGAATGCTGAGCTGAGTCGTTGGCCAATTTCGAAAACCAGAAAATGTACTAGTTTAGACAGGTTAGAGGTGTGTATATAGCTCTATGCAGAAACACGTCTCGGTGCTATACGTAGCGTCACCTGTCATATGGGATTACAGGTAAACGCGCCTCGCCTTAACCCAAGCCTTGCAGGCCGAGATACTCGATTTACCTATCCGTGCCCAGGAGGGATGGAAGGCTGAGTTGACGTGGGTGGTTCGTTATGTTTTTATGTATATCCGCAGACAGTCACCCATACTGACCTATCCAAGTAGTAACTACTTGGTAGCAATACTCGACTGGAAGTCAAGCCAACGGGCAACGACTGCTTGATCGAAAGGCCGATGAGCAGAAAAGTAGACTCCAGCGGCACGATTTCGTTTGCAACTATGTCTCCGGTGAGGTTGCAGTTCTAGACAAAGTCTTAACTGAGTGTCAAACTGAACATGTGAGAAAAAGCCCGATTACCGGTCGAACATTAGTCTGCGTGACCCTCCACCGTCACGCTGGAAGCCGATAGCTGTTTTCCTGCATATTTTTAGCTGGCGGCGCACCAGTGCAAAGCGTTAAACAGCGAGAGAGACATACGGAGAGAATTTTTGGCGACACGGTGTGCACCGAACTACCTCATCAGTCAGTCGGTTAGTTAACAAGCACGCGCTCCAGCGCACGGTGTTTTTTTGCTCTGGGCGGGCGGCCGGGTCTATAGCGAACGCACGGCGCCACAGATGCATTTCTGTCAGATACAATTTCGCTCCGTTCGTCGCTGGCTCGCTTGCCTGCAGCGTCTCGCTCGCTAAATAGCGTGTGAACACACATTTTGATAACGATCAAGGCGTATCGTGATGACCGTCCGTTCGCATCGCATAAACCGAACACTGTTCTATTTATTTTAAACCGATCGGATGCACTGTCCACTCATCACTGCCGGCGTTTTACCGGCATTTCCGCACTGCTTGAAGTAACAGCACATTTTTGATGAAACAACAGAATATCCGTCACCAAGCATTCTTAGATCAGCGAGGTGCATTCTGCTAGTAGGATATACCAGATATAGTGAAGAGTAATTTAACGCACAGCAGTAGGCTATAATAATTTGAAGTATTGTATTTAGCACACATGTAACGAACGACTCTGGGCAAGATTTAAACGTAGAAACGAAAATTCCCAATGATAACAATTTATTTTAACAATAGGGGCCTAATGAAGGCGAACTGTCTTCTCATTGAATCATCTCGCCGGTCAATGAGTGCACAGGCATATAAGCTATGCAGTTTTAGGTCTAGCCCGCCTAGGTTACAGTTACGAAATGGGGGCGCTGAAATCGCGGGAGTGGACATCGCGGGAGTGATTGGTAGTAGAAAGCTCTCATGTAGCCTATAACCATGAAACGGAACGCTATGTTTTTTGGACATGTCAACTCAAAGAATGTGAATAGTGGAAATTTTTGAATATTTATGATGCTACTAAATACTGAATAAGTCATCGCAAACGTGTGAAATAAAGCACACAAACAGTCTACATTAGTAGCAAAGTTCACACTGTCTCTAGTTAAAAGCACTGTCTCTAATGAAAAATACGCATCAC